>ENA-OUQK01001154-OUQK01001154.1-human-gut-metagenome-genome-assembly--contig:-NODE-1154-length-13983-cov-5.012995_pt1 | contig 13983 bp, 10 predicted proteins | sample MGYA00237954_ERZ548842 | MGnify/ENA primary metagenome ERZ548842 (study PRJEB26490, sample SAMN05194704) | human gut metagenome | biome: terrestrial biome; feature: human-associated habitat; material... | reverse complement strand
GCTGTTAGCCAGTCCAGTCAGGAAGTGCTGCGGCAGATCGGGGTGGCTATCCGACACTATGAATACGAAAGGAGCATGGAGAATGAGCGAGCTGACGTATCTGAAAACCGGGGATTATCTGATCCCCAACGTGAGCTTGGAGAAGCAGGAGGAACAGACCGCCGGGAAGTATTGGAGGATGCGCCGGGATTATCTGAGGGAGCATCGCCCCGTGCTGTGGAACCGGCTGATCCTGAGCGACAGCCTGTACGCCCATCTGAGGGAGACCGAGGAAGCGGCGAACCGGCGCTTGGAGCTGATGATGCCGGAACTGGCGAAAGAGGCGGGAGCGACGGAAAGCCTGAAAGCAAGCGATCCGATGAAATGGGTCGGGCTGATGAACGCTTGCAAGGCACAGGCGGAGGAAGTGATCTTGACGGAGATTATTTTCAGCTAACGCTAAACCTTTTCCCTGCCGAGCAGGAACAGGTGGCGGCGATTGACGAGGGACGGGAGGCAGCGTTTGTTCCTCCTGCCGGGCCGGAAGTGGCAGAAGCCATTGAAGCCGTTTCCGAGCCGGAACAGCCTGCGCCTACCCTGCGGCGCGAGATCACACAGGACGACATTGACGATGCCCTCCGCGCTTGGAATGGCAGTATTGAGAGTAAACACGCGGTCATCCGCTACATGGAGAAGCATGGTCGGGAAAAGGACACCGCCGCTTGGCTCTCACGGGAGTATGACGGGACAGATACCAAAAGGCCGCTTCACATCGTCCTTGCCGGATCTGATGCAGAGGTAGTCCTGTCATGGTCTAAGGTACAAAAGCGCATTTTCCAGCTTATCAAGGAAGACCGCTTCTATACCGATGCGGAGCGGGATAACTTCGACGACATTGATCCGGTTGCTATACGGGAAAACCTTGCCGAGCGCGGCATTGTCGGCGGGAAGCTGGTGGACCCGGAGGCTCAGGAGCGTGATCCCTTTATCCGTCAGGTCATGTCCGATGTGGAGAAGATCGCGGCTGAGGAAGCCGCCGCTGAAAAAGTGCCTACGGTGCGGGAAGTCTATGACAAGTATCTCCCCGTGGTGCGCGATCTGGTCATGGCAGACGTGCCGTATAAAAACGCCTGTCTTAATTCCGATCAGGAGAACGCCTACATTGAGGGCGCGGCGGCAATCCAGAGGGCTGTCCTTTCCATTGATGCGCCGGAGTTCATGCGCTTCTACTATGACAATACCGAGTTCCACAACCGTCTGCATGAGGCTGTCTTGTCTGAAACGTATCCGCTTCTCTCGCAGGAGCCGGAGCGCGAGGAAACTGCTGTTTCTGAGGGCGATTTAACCGCTGGGGATGGAACAAATGCCCCTGATTTGGAACGTGAAAACGATGCGTCGGATAGTTTATCGGCTGCTGAGATTGAGCGTTACAAAGTGGGCGATACCGTCTATCTGGACGACACCGCCTTTGAGATCACGAACATCGGTCTCTTTGACATTGAGCTTTGGGACCCGACACTCTATTACCCGGTTTTCCGTGCAGAGAGCAAGGAGCGGTTTGAGCAGCTTCTCCGGCTTGACGAGCGCAACGCGCCGTTTTTCGCCGCTGAGGAAAATGAGCCTGAAAAAACGGTCTCCGCTGCGGACAATCCCGCCTACAAGATCGGCATCCGTGTCTATCTGGATGATAAGCCCTATGAGATCACCAGAAAAGACGACTGGAATGTGGAGCTGATGGACCGCTCCATTAAAAATCCTACGCCCCGTCTGGTGAGCTGGGAGGACTTTGACCGGCTTCTGAAGCTGGACAGCCGAAACGCGGCGGTAACTCAGTTTTTCGCCATCAATCTCGATGTGGCTGACCCGGACCTGCAGGAAGTCCTTACCGGGGATGGCGGTCTTCTGTCCATGCGGGACAGAGAGCAGATTTCCACCCTGTTCCGTGAGGGCGAGGGCAACCATGCCGTTGCAAGCCGCCTTTCCGAAACCTTTGCGGGAGCCACCGGGACAATAGAGCTTCTCAGCGGTCACATAGCGGACTTCTCTGCCTCCACCGTTGGTATTACGATCAATATACAGAACGATTACAGTACAAAGCTGTCGTTCACTTGGGATGAAGTCGCGCCGGTACTCCGCGCTATGTACGAGGAAGAACGCGACGGCTTTTCTCAGGAGCCGGTTTTCCATGAGCCTGTTTCCATTGAGGGAGTCCCGTCCTATAAGGTGGGCGACGAGGTAGTGTTTCCCTATCATGGGATGGATGTGAAAGGCACCATCGGTTATGTGGGTGACATTCAAGTCCGTGTTGATACCGGCCCCTACGCATGGAGCAACGTAACCATCAACCGGGAATACTTTGAGCAATATCTCCGGCAGGACGAGCGCAACGCCCATCTGTTCATCCCGGAAGCTCCCGAAACGTCAAATCCGCAGTTTACCTCTGAGACCGTGGCTGTTTATCCGGGCGAGGAAAACCATTTGCCGTATGATGTCGTCATTGAGCGTCTTCATATCGACGAGCCGGAACACGATCCGCCCGCCCAAACCGTCCCGGATGACATTGATGAAGTTTTGGACGAGAACCCGATTTCCGTTGAGATCAACGGCGAATGGAGGACTTTCCCCAATGCGGAAGCCGCCGAGCAAGCCATGTATGAGGAACAAAACGCCCAGAACAGCAAGGGCGCGGCAAATTTCCGTATAACCGACGATCATCTGGGCGAGGGCGGCGCAAAGACAAAGTTCCGCCGCAACATGGACGCGATCAATCTGCTGAAAGAGCTGGAATTTGAGGGCAGACAGGCGACCCCGGAAGAACAGAAAGTCCTTTCGCAGTATGTTGGCTGGGGCGGTCTGGCGGATGCCTTTGATGAAACCAAAGAGAATTGGGCTGACGAGTTCAAGGAGCTTTACACTGTCCTTTCCCCGGAGGAATACGCGGCGGCGCGGTCTTCCACTCTGAACGCGCATTACACCAGCCCCACCGTTATCAAGGCAATCTATGAGGCTGTCGGCAACATGGGCTTTCAGGCGGGCAACATCTTGGAGCCGTCTATGGGCGTCGGCAATTTCTTCGGCCTCTTGCCGGAGGAAATGCAAGGCAGCAAGCTCTACGGCGTGGAGCTGGACAGCATCACAGGCAGGATTGCCAAACAGCTTTATCCCAACGCTGATATTACCGTCGCGGGATTTGAAACCACCAACCGCAGGGACTTTTTCGATCTTGCCGTGGGCAACGTCCCGTTTGGGCAGTATCAGGTAAATGACCGGGCTTACAACAAGCTCGGTTTTTCCATTCACGATTACTTTTTCGCAAAAACGCTGGATCAGGTGAGACCGGGCGGCGTGGTGGCTTTTGTCACGAGCCGCTATACGATGGACAAGCAATCCCCGGAGGTGCGCAAGTACATCGCGGAACGTGCGGAGCTGCTGGGGGCGATCCGTCTTCCCAACAACGCTTTCCGGGCAAATGCCGGTACGGATGTTGTATCGGACATCATCTTCCTGCAAAAGCGCGACCATCCCATATCCATTGAGCCGGATTGGGTGCATCTTGACCGCAACAAGGACGGCTATGCCATCAACAGCTACTTTACCGAGCATCCCGAAATGGTGCTTGGCAGGGAAACCTCCGAGAGTACGCAGTATGGCAGACAGGATTTCACCGTTGTCCCTATCGAGGGTGCGGACCTGGCAGAACAGCTCCACGAGGCGGTGCAGCACATCGGAGGCAAGTATCAGGAGGCCGAGCTTCCCGACCTTGGTGACGATGAAGAAGTCAAAGAAACGATCCCGGCTGACCCGAATGTTAAAAACTTCTCCTTTACCGTGGTAGAGGGCGAGGTTTACTACCGGGAAAACAGCATCATGGTAAAGCCGGATTTGAACGCCACGGCAAAGGAGCGGGTCAAGGGGCTTGTGGGGCTGAGGGATTGTGTCTCGGAGCTGATAAACCTCCAGATGGACGAGTTTACGTCAGATGCGGAGATCAGGCTGAAACAGGCAGAGCTTAACGAGCGGTACGATGATTTTTCCGCGAAGTTCGGGCTTATCAATGACCGAAGCAACCGGCTGGCGTTCTCCAACGACAGCTCCTACTATCTCCTGTGTTCCCTCGAAGTGATCGACGAAAACGGCAAGCTGGAACGGAAAGCGGATATGTTCTCAAAGCGCACCATCCGGCAGCATCGGAGCGTGGAGAGCGTGGACACAGCGGTTGAGGCACTTGCCGTATCTATCGGTGAGCGGGCGCGGGTGGATCTCCCGTATATGGCTTCCCTCTGCGGAAAGTCCATTGAGGAAGTGACCGCCGACCTTCAGGGCGTGATTTTCAAAGACCCTGCCTATGGTTCCGATCCCCTGCAAGTCTGGAAGCCAGCCGATGAATACCTTTCGGGCAATGTCCGGCAGAAGCTCCGCGAGGCACAGCGGGCGGCAGAAAATGACCCGCAGTTTGAGATCAACGTCGCCGCTCTGGAAAAGGCACAGCCGAAAGACCTTGATGCCAGTGAGATTGAAGTCCGGCTCGGCGCAACATGGATTGACAAGAAGTATATCCAGCAGTTCATGGAGGAAACCCTCGACACGCCGTACTATCTCCGGGGCAGGATTCAGGTCAACTACTCTCCCTACACGGCTGAGTGGCAGATCACCGGCAAAACGGCGGTCAGCTCCCGCGATGTTGCCGCTTACACTACCTTCGGAACGGACAGGGCAAACGCCTACCGTCTGCTGGAGGATTCTCTTAACCTCCGCGACATCCGTATTTACGACACCGTGGAGGACCCGGACGGCAAGGAGCGGCGTGTCCTGAACGCCAAAGAAACCACCCTCGCGGCGCAAAAGCAGCAGGCGCTCAAAGATGCTTTTAAGGACTGGATTTGGAGAGACCCGGAGAGGCGACAGGCGCTTGTCAGGCAGTACAACGAGGAAATGAACAGCACCAGACCCCGCGAGTATGACGGGAGCCATATCACCTTTGCTGGGATGAACCCGGAGATCACCCTGCGGGAGCATCAGAGAAACGCCATTGCCCACGTCCTTTACGGCGGGAATACGCTCCTCGCACACGAAGTAGGTGCAGGGAAGACGTTTGAAATGGTAGCCTCCGCGATGGAGAGCAAACGGCTGGGGCTGTGCAACAAGTCCATGTTCGTCGTACCAAACCACCTGACGGAACAATGGGCGAGTGAGTTCCTGCGGCTCTATCCCTCGGCAAATATCCTTGTCACGACAAAAAAGGACTTTGAAACGCACAACCGTAAAAAGTTCTGTGCGAGGATTGCCACCGGGGACTATGATGCGGTCATAATCGGACACAGCCAGTTCGAGAAAATTCCCATCAGCGCGGAGCGTCAGGCAAGGCAGATACAAGAACAGATCGACGACATCACCGAGGGCATCCGGGAGCTGAAATATTCCACCGATGACCGCTTCTCTGTGAAGCAGTTGGAGAAGACAAAGAAATCGCTGGAGGCAAAGCTGGAAAAGCTGCTGTCCGATGAACGCAAGGACGATGTTGTGACCTTTGAACAGCTCGGCGTAGACCGCCTTTTTGTGGACGAGTCGGACAACTACAAAAACCTGTTCCTTTACACGAAAATGCGCAATGTGGCTGGACTCTCCACCACCGATGCGCAGAAATCCTCGGATATGTTCGCCAAGTGCCGGTACATGGACGAGATCACCGGCGGGCGCGGCGTTGTGTTCGCAACGGGAACGCCAATTTCAAACAGCATGACGGAGCTTTATACCATCCAGCGGTACTTGCAGTATGACCGTTTGCAGCAGATGGGCATGGGGCATTTCGATTGCTGGGCCTCCCGCTTCGGTGAAACCACTACGGCTTTGGAGCTTGCGCCGGAAGGCACAGGCTACCGGGCGCGGACAAGGTTTGCTAAGTTCTTCAATCTCCCGGAGCTTATGAATATGTTCAAAGAGATTGCGGACATCAAAACGGCAGACCAGCTCCATCTTCCCACGCCGGAGGTTGAATACCATACCTACGCCTCCAAGCCCACGGAAATCCAGCAGGACATGGTAAAGGCGCTGTCGGAACGGGCAACCAAAGTCCACAAAGGGAGTGTTGACCCCCGCAAGGACAATATGCTCAAAATCACGTCGGATGGGCGCAAGCTGGGGCTTGACCAGCGTGTTATCAATCCCATGCTCCCCGACGAGGACGGAACAAAGGTCAACCAGTGTGTCCAGAATGTTTTGAAGTTCTGGCGCGAGGGCGAAGCCGATAAGCTGACCCAGCTCGTTTTCTGCGACATCTCCACGCCTCGTGGACGTTCTGCGGCTTCCGGGAAACTGGCGGCAAAGAATGAGGGCGGCGAGCTGGATGCCCCTGTGCCGGATGAAGCCGGCGCTGTGGGCGACTTCACCATTTACGACGACATCAGGCAGAAATTGATAGAAGGAGGGATGCCAAAAGAACAGATTGCATTTATCCATGATGCAGATACGGAAGTCCGCAAAAAGGAGCTTTTCGGGAAAGTTCGGAGCGGACAGGTGCGGGTGCTGCTCGGCTCTACGGCAAAAATGGGCGCTGGCACCAACGTCCAAGACCGGCTGATCGCGCTCCATGACCTCGACTGTCCGTGGAGGCCGCGTGACCTTACCCAGCGTAAAGGGCGTATTGAGCGACAGGGCAACAAGAACGAAAAAGTCCATGTTTGCCGGTATGTCACGGAGGGTACGTTTGATGCTTACCTCTGGCAGACTGTTGAAAACAAGCAGAAATTTATCAGCCAGATCATGACATCGAAATCCCCGGTGCGCTCCTGCGACGACGTGGACGAGGCAGCTCTTTCCTTTGCGGAGATCAAGGCGCTTTGCGCCGGAGACCCCCGTATCAAGGAGCGCATGGATTTGGACGTGGACGTTTCCCGGCTCAAAATCATGAAAGCCGACCACCAGAGCAAGCAGTTCAGGCTGGAGGATAATCTGCTGAAATACTTCCCTGAGAAGATTGAGCAGTACAGAGGCTTTGCAAAGGGACTGGAAGCGGACATGAAGACACTCGCGGAACACCCGCTCCCCAAGGAGGGCTTTGTCGGGATTGAGATACGCGGCGATGTGCTGACCGACAAGGAGAACGCCGGGGCTGCGCTGCTGGATGCCTGTAAAGAGGTAAAAAGCAGAGAAGCCGTTCAGATTGGGCATTACCGTGGCTTTACCGTTTCGGTTTCCTTTGATGCGTTTGAGAATAAGCACCAGCTTGTGCTGAAAGGCAAGATGACCCACCGTGTTGAGCTGGGGACGGATGCCAAAGGCAATCTGCTCCGTATCGAAAATGCGTTGGATAAGATGCCGGACAGACTGGCCAGCGTAAATGCGGAGCTTGAAAATCTCTACGTTCAGAAAGAAGCTGCACGGGCGGAGCTGGGTAAGCCGTTCCCCTTTGAACAGGAGCTTGCGGAGAAGACGGCGCGGCTTGTGGAGCTGGACACGGCGCTCAACCTTGATGGGCGCGGACAGGCACAGCCGGAACACGTTGCGGCAAAGCAAAAACCGTCCATCCTGCAAAAACTCAAAGCCGCGCCTGTTCAGGGGATACACGAAAAGCCCCGCACGAAAGAAATGGAGGTTAGATAATGAAAGATAAAACACCGATTTATCCCCATTCGGTGATCTATGCCAGAGAGCATGACGAGCTGCCGGAGTACCGTGCGTCATTTAAGGCGCACACGGCTTGCCGGGATGCCATTGATGCGGCGATCTCGGAGCATTACCGCAACAACAGCCTCAGCACTCAGGCAATCAAAGATGTTGTAGCACAGTTTGGATTTGACCGTACCCTCTATGTGCTGGCGAATACCGTCCAGCACAAGGATTGGGACGGGCGGATCTCCAACAACAATAAGCAATGGGCGCAGGGCTTCCCGGTAGTCCCGGACACCAGCACTATGGGGAATGACAGGACGATGGAATTTATCGCAAACAGCCATCCCGGACTGCTGGATATTTTCGTCCGGGAAGCGCGGCATGAGTTCCTGCTGACCCAGCCCCTCACGGCGGTTGACATCAAGGACGAGGCAGCGCGTATCCTCGGAAAGCTCCAAGCTCCACGGGAGCCGAACAGCCCCAGCGGGACGCATTTCATGGCGGAGGTCTCGCCGGATTTCATGTTCCGGGCTAAGAGCAAGGACACGGATCGGCTTGCCTCGCTGCTTCCGTTCAAGTCACTTTCGCTCTCAACGCTCAATGACCGTAAGGGTGTCTTTGCGATGATTTCCAAGGATGAAGACCGCAGCCAACCGCTTCGGAGCGGCAGGAAGTCCATCCGCGATCAGCTCAAAGTGAATACCGCGACAACACAGAAAAGCGGCGATGCGCCCAAGCACAAGCGCGACGATCACTCTCTCTGATGTAACACCATAGCAAGAGCCTCAGTCGATGCCCTCACGGGTGTCGGCTGAGGCTCTTTTTTTATTTCAATATGTCTATGATGCCAGTGCTTTGAACAGTCGTTTTTCTGCCTCATTTGGTTTGCCATTGGCAGACGGGAAATTAAGTACCATCATGTTCAAGCCTAATATGTAGTTCAGCACCACTCGGCGCTTATCCGCTTTATCTGTGGATGCCACACACAACACAGCGACGCAGTTTGAAGTTATCACTTTTTTGCAAAAGTCCTTTTCCAGCATAAATCCCTTGCCGTCATTTGTTATTGAAACGGGGATGCCTTTCTCGCTCCAAAAAGAACATTCCGGGCGCGTCAAAGATGGCATAGTCATAAAACGGTATATCTTCTTTGCGGCATCATGTAGATCGGTACAGTTGATTTGATACATCTCTTTTCCCTCTGTGTTATGGATTACATCTTCCACAAGGTTCATAGCCCATAGCGATAACATCATCCCGTGTCCCTGTGAAGTATTGCTTGTTCTTTTCGCTCATCTGGCTCACGCTCGAACAGGACGGATAGTGGAATTTGTGGGTATTCGTATTCAAAACATAATCCGTTCCGCTCGGTGTCTGGCCGCTTCCCTCCGGCGACTCTGTAACAGTTGGCAGATTGCCTTGCTGGGTGCTGTTCGGGCCGATTGAGCTAAGGGTATCAGCGTCCTCGTTTCGCTCTACTGAAAAGCTCACACTTTGCCCGTCGCTGGTGCAGATCACGTCGCCCTGCATATCTGTCCGATAGACCTTTACATCTGCATCCCGTAACCGGCTTAGTGCTTCCTCTGTCGGATGTCCGTATGAATTACCAGCCCCTACGGAGATAACAGCATATTTCGGCATGATCTCTCGTAGGAAAGGGTATGTCGTGGAGTTTGCGCTCCCATGATGTCCAACCTTCAGCACGGTGCTTTCAAGAGTATATCCGGCGTCAAGGATTTCCTGTTCTTCCTCCCGTTCTGCATCCCCGGTAAAGAGGAATGAGGTCTCGCCGTAAACAATGCGGAGGACGATGGACGTGTTATTTGGCTCATCTTCATCCACGCTGATAGGACCCAGAACATGAACGGTTGCGCTTCCAAGTGAAAAGCTATCCCCGGCTGTCGGAACAGTGATAGAAACACCTTGCTTATCCAGATAGGTAACAAAGCTGTTAAAAGCCCTGCTGTCATAGCTTGTAACAGGACAATAGGCAATATCTACTGTTGCATAGTTAAGCGCACCGGCAAGACCCCCAACATGGTCTTCGTGAGCATGAGTACAGACGATATACTCCAAATGGTCTACCGAAAGTTTTTTGAGGTAAGAGTATATCAGGCTGGAGTCTTCGGCATTACCACCGTCTATGAGCATGGCCTGACCGTCGCAAAGGACGAGGGCGGCATCAGCCTGACCTACATCAATATAGTGGACTTCAAAGCTCGAATTATCTTGTAACTCAGGGGACGGAGTATCTGCCGGTCCCTGGCCTTCTGTCGGAGAAGGAGGGGCGATGCTTTCCGCTGTTGTTTCCGTGCCGCCTGTGCTTTCATCGGATTTCGATGGTAGAGCTGTTTGCTCGGTTGTTTCGCTGTTTTGAGGTGGGTTAGCGGTCTCGGTTGTTGATGCCTCTGCTGGTGTGGTGATGATGTCCTCGGATAATTCACAGCCAGCCAGCGTAAACAGCATCGCTATGACTAACAGCACAGTGGCAAGTCGTTTCATTGTAGATAAGTCCCTCCCGTTTCAAAATTCAAATCCCATTCTTCCGGCAGTATCTTCTTTCCTTTTCGATAAACGGCATGGGTATAGTGTTCTATGGTCATAATGATTTCAAAGCCTTCTTTCGGGTGGAAGAAAAGAACATCATCTGCAAATGCCATTACTTCTTTTATCCAGCCCATTGCTCCGCCAAAATCAAAATAGAAGTCTGCCGATACATGGGTATCATATTCCGTGATCCGCGTGTCAATTTCGTAAGTTTCTGCTGTCAGCTTGACAGTCCTGATAAATTCCTGTACTGACTTTTTTCTTTCAGGGAGTTCAACGATTTCAATATCCCTTGTCAAGCGGTCAATAATATCGTCGGAAGACATCTCCTTTACTGTTTCGCACCTCTTGTCAATCTCAGCCAGTGCAGCCTCGTCCAATTCTTCGTCTACTGACGGATAATGCCTCTCAAATATCACCTTTCTGTCTATCATGTTTTTCCTCTGTGCGGGTTTGTTTACCGCCTTTTTGTGCTTTGCCGTGCTTTTTTCCTCAGTATATCACCAGCAAAGAAGTCAAAAGGTTACATTTATCCGTATGACATTATATCACGAAACGGCGCAGTATTCAACGCTATTAGCGTTGGCGTCTACCGAATAGATGGTGTATAGTGAGCGCCTCATAATCTATACTATTAGATTTAGACAAACGCTGATAGGAGGTGCTGGGATGGGGCTTGAGTCCATCGGCAGTAATATCCGCAAGTTCCGCTTGATGAAGAAAATCCGTCAAGAGGATCTCGCGGAAAAAGCCGGTTTAAGTACAAACTATGTTGGCGCTATCGAGCGGGGCGAAAAAGTCCCGTCTCTGGAAGCCTTAATTGATATTGTAAACGCACTTGGCATATCTGCGGATATGGTCTTGTGCGATGTCGTTCATACTGGCTATGAAGTCAGACATTCGCTGCTTGCGGAGCGGTTGGAGAAGCTCTCGCAGGAGGACAGGGCGCGAATATACGATGTCATTGAAACGCTGATACGCCACTCTACAAGAACGATGCCTTAAAGCAAAAGCCTACTGAGACCCATCATCTCAGCAGGCTTTTCCATGTAGTATTCATAATGTGGTGATCTCGGTTTATATTTTTTTCATTTCCCAGCGCCTCAATTATCTGGTATAATAGCCTCGTAGCATTGGCAGCCGGAAAGGAGTTGCCAATGAAAGAAAGAAAAATCAGAGTCTACAATTCTTTACGCAAGCACGGCGATCCCAGCATTCTGCTTCAGGGAGCTTGGCTTGCAGACGCCGGTTTTGCACCGGGCGACTACATCTCCGTAAAGTGTCAGGAAAATCAGCTCACAATACAGCTTGAAAAGAAGTTTGTGCCGGAAGCTGATGTCCGTTCTTCCCACAGGTGAATGTGATCCGCAAAATAACTGCATAGGCTGACAATGCTGCCCGGAGGCGACGCTTTAGAAGTCTGAAAGTGTCGCTTTTTTGGTGGCATCACTCGTCAAAACCATTTTTGGTGCATGGCCTCCAAAAATTCTTTTGTTATTGGGAAGCCGGAGCTTTCACCTATTATGGAGTCTATGCCGCAACGCGGGCAAATAGCGGTGTCCTCATTATCTACCCATTCCGTGATTTTCTTTGGGCTGAATATTGAAAGGCAATAAAAGCATCCGCACACTCTGTCTTTCTCCAGCTCTTTTCTATGTTTGCTTGAAAAGCTGTGTGCCAAAACAAGATCATAGTTCTTTCCGCTATTCATAGGTTGAGGCTCCTTTCTGATCGGGGAGGGGTGAAGCTATTTCTTCTTTATCTCAATTAGGACATTCCCATCCTCACCAATCGACATCTGCATTGTCCTGATGTATTTATCATAAAACTGCTTTTTCTCTGCTGGCGTCATTTCTATTCTGGTAGCCCTTAATGCTTCGTCGAACATCGCATTTACGTTGAGCCTTACGGTGCTATCAATGTAATGGTACATCTCGCGGAACAGCGCGCTTAGCTTTAGTTCCTCCATGTCGCCGGTATAAAAATCGTCTATGTAGCAGTAGAATATGCCCTTATTGACGAGGGCATTTTTCATATCCGGGCCGCACTTTTCCCGCTCGACCATGACAAGGAAGCGGGCTTTGGGTAAAGAGGAAATCAAGCCCCAATAGTCGGAATCGCTGGATACGATGATAAAGGAGTCCACATGGTTTTCGTAGTATTCCTGACAAGCCCGCGCTGTCAACTTTATATCCACAAGGGATTTGTTTTGCTTCAAGCGTTCTATCAGGATATGCTCGACGGGTATCCGAGTAAAGTTCTCTAAGATACCCCAGCCTGATGCCGCATGAACATCATCAAACAGGATGATTGTTGAAATCTTCTTTGTGTACTCATAGTTTAGCCGTTTGAGCGTGGCGCTGAGTTTGTACGGATCAGAGTTCTCGCAGTCCACCACGACAACGATTTTCTCGCTGTCATTTATATAGTCATAAATGCTGTTTTTAATGTAATCCCCGGCGTCTGATACCTTACTGTACTCTGTAAATTGGTCGTCGTGCCACTTGTATAGTAGAGTGACAAATTTTTTATCATTGTAGAGTATGTTGCCCTCGTCCTTTGGCTTCCAGTTGATATACATCTGGTACGGATATAGCGGGAGGTCGGCGTAATAGACTGAAACAGCGTCCTTTGTCCCTGCTTCTTTTAATCCATCCGGCATGATAAACAAATCCCTGATATATTGCCAGTTGATCCAGATAGGGAAAAGCGGTTTGCAGTTGTTTATCCGATTTGAAATGATACTGTTTATCTCAACGATATGGTCGCTCAATTTGACGCTGGACTTCTTGATAAAGTTGATGCCGTCAAGCGAAAGCTGATTTAGGCTGTCGGCGGGTACATACTCCGGCATAGAAAGGATAGTCCTGTATTCCATTCGCATCTTGTCATTGATGCTCTTATAGTTTCTTTCAATCGCCGTCCTTATGATGCAGAGATGGCGAATTATCCGCGCTGGCTTGTCCACATCAAGGCGATTAAAGACCTCCATTTTGGGCGGCTCATGCTCATTCTCGAAGATACGCAAAGGGACTCCTATTAGATAGGCGACCTTAGAAACGATTTCATAGGTGCTGTCCTTATAGGAGATATGTTCGTTCTCTCCAAGATAAAGCTCTTGAGGCATATATTCCTCCATAAGAGGACTCCTTTCGTCTGCCGATGATTTCTCCGGCAATTACAAAGGACCTCACCGCTGCTCATAACTGAATTGTGTTTCTGAGATGGTATGAGGCATTGCCGGTTGAATAATCTACCTCATATTATAATATATTTTGTCCTTGCTTGGAAGTGGCTTCGTACAACTTTACGAGCTTTTTCTTGGGAACAGCGTAAGCTATCTGATCTGGCTGAAAAGACCTATGGCGGTGGAACGCCAGCAACATCTAACGAAGCATTTTGGAATGGGTCAATTCCGTGGATTCAGTCTTCGGATATTGCAGATGGAAAGCTATTCGGAGTTGTGCCAAGAAAGTACATAACCAATGAAGCACTGAATAAATCTGCTACCCAGCTTGTGCCAGCAAACTCATTGGCTATTATTACTCGTGTAGGTGTCGGAAAGCTCGCATTTATGCCGTTTTCCTATACCACAAGCCAAGATTTCTTGTCGTTGAGCAAGCTGAACACAGAGCCGTTTTTCACCGTTTACGCTTGCTACAAAAAATTACAGTCAGAGCTTAACGCAGTACAAGGCACTTCAATTAAAGGCATAACCAAAGATGAGCTTTTAGCGAAAGCTATTATGGTTCCAAAATACAGAGAGCAGGAACAAATCGGTTGCTTCTTCCGCTCTCTTGACAACCTTATCACCCTTCATCAGCGTGAGCATAAATCAAACTTTAGGAG
>ENA-OUQK01001134-OUQK01001134.1-human-gut-metagenome-genome-assembly--contig:-NODE-1134-length-14114-cov-6.688171_pt1 | contig 14114 bp, 10 predicted proteins | sample MGYA00237954_ERZ548842 | MGnify/ENA primary metagenome ERZ548842 (study PRJEB26490, sample SAMN05194704) | human gut metagenome | biome: terrestrial biome; feature: human-associated habitat; material... | reverse complement strand
TACAATAATTTAAAGCCGGTATTTTCACATAACCCTACACTATTTTAGAGCGCCAAAAGGAGTAGCACTAGGCTACCCCTTTGTGTGATTATTGACTTTCATTAAGCTTGTTGTGCCTGTTCGTCTTCATCATCATCAACGTTTTTCCATTTACGTCCTACGAAGAATACTACGATTTGTACGAATCCAATAACAACCATCCAAATTGTCCATTGATCTGTCCAAGTCCAACGAAGACTCATGTCTTCAGTTACTAGGAAGAATACAACAGATAGGATTGCGATTAGAACTGCAAGTACGCGAGTGAATGCTCCACGTTTCTTTTCTTGTTCTTTTTCTTCATCTTCATTTGTAGTTGTTTGATCTTTAGTTTCATCGTCTTCGTCATCTTTATTCTTATGACGTTTAGAAATCAACAACAACAATCCGAATAATACCGTTACAATAGCACAAATCAAGTTGATTAATGCCCAGAATTTCTCTGGTCTAGCCTTAGGTGTCTTTTCCTTTTCAACCTTTTCAACCTTTTCTTCCTTAGGCTCAGCCTTAGGAGTCTTTTCCTTCTTCACTTCCTCTTGTGGAGTTAAAGCAGGAACTACTTGTTGAATGTATCGAGGTGTTACTGGAGGAGGACTTACTGGAGTTGGTGAAGTTGGTGGAGTTACAGGAGCCGGAGCTGCTGTAATTGTTAATGTACCAACAACCTTAGTAATGTCATAGTTAGAAGCTAATGTATTTTCATTCAATTTATATTCAAATGCGTTAGCACTATTTCCAACACTTGTTTGAGTTCCAGTTACCTCATAAGAAGCACCTTCACCTTCTACGAATCCATCACCACTTACTGTGATAGAAGTATTCGTCAATGCTTGACCATCATAAGTCTTACTTACAGTTGCACTTGTCAATGTTACTAAACGCTTAGTAATCTTGTACGTCTTAGTGAATGATCCACTGTAGTTACCAAATCCAGAAACCTTAATAGTTACTGTACCAGCATTTACTAAATCATCACTATATACTACCGTGTAATCCTTATTTGCGATTAAATCTTTACCAGTCTTAGTATCTTTAACCGTTAATACTTCTCTGTGTTCTTGACCATCATACTTAGAATCCTTTGGATCACTTACCGTAATACCTGTCTTCTTATCATCTGGAGTATCAGGCTCATCAGGAATAATTGACTTAGGCGTTACTGTTAAATCACCGATAGATTCTTTGGCAAGCTTGTAGTTTGTCTCAATAGCTGATCCATTCCACTTCAAGCTATACGTATTCTTTGAAGTACCTTCAACAGTTCGACTACCCGTTGTAGTAAATTCTACTGTTTCACCAGAAACAATACCCTCAATCTTACCACCAGCTGTTAGTGCAGTTCCATCATAAACCTTCTTTGCAGATTCAGTTGTTACTGTATAAGCCTTAGGTGTGATTTCGTATGTTCTTGTTACTGTTCCCGTGTAGTTACCAATACCTGTAATTGTTACTGTGATTGTTCCAGTTACATTTGTGAAATCAGATGTTGAGTACGCTACTTCGTAATCAGTACCTTCAACCAGTGCATTTCCTTCTTTATCTGTAACTGCAGGAGACCACTTGTGTTCCTTACCATCATATACAGAATTACTTGGCTTATTGATTGTAACACCACTGTAGTTAGGATTTGGATTGTCTGGATCTTTACCTGGATCGATTGTCTGTTCTGTTACTGTTAATGTTCCAATAGAATCTTCTTTTAACTTGTAGTTTTTACTTGAAGCTTTCTTCCACTCTAATTTATAAGTATTAGGAGTTGAACCAACTTCCGTCTGACTACCAGTTGTATGAACAACAACAACTTCACCATCCACGATACCCTCAATCTTACCACCAGCTGTTAATGCAGTTCCATCATAAACCTTCTTTGCAGATTCAGTTGTTACTGTATATTCTCTTGGTGTGATCTTATAAGTCTTAGTAAATTCACCAGTATAGTTTCCGATACCTTTAACATTTACTTCAACTGTACCAACATTGATTACATCTTTACTGTAAGATAATGTGTAATCTGTATCTTTAACTAATGTTGCACCAGTCTTAGTATCTGTTACTGTTAATGGATTTACATGTGGTAAACCATCATAGATTGAACCTTCAGGATCTTTGACTTCAATACCAGTCTTCTTTTCATCTGGAGTATCCGGTCCATCAGGAATGATTGACTTAGGATTAATTACTAATGATCCATCATTTACTACAAACATTACAGAACTGTAGTTCGTATTGTTATTTGTGAAATCACTTACCTTTAATCCCATTGGATATGTATTAGCCTCAGTACCCTTAACTTCATCATTTCCACTGAATGTGAAATCTGCTTCTGCATACGTACTACCCTGAGTAATCGATACATCATAACCTTTGACACTCTTTTCAGTTCCATCATATGGGAACGTTCCATTACGACCAGTAATGACTACTGTAACTTCACTCGCTTCAGCTGTCACTATTAACTTACCATTATGAGTAGTAATATTGTAGTTTTCAGCCTTTGTATTTGACTTCAATGTGTAAGTAAATTCATTATCACTTTCACCAACACTTGTCTGACTTCCAGTTACATTGTAAGTTGCGCCTTCTTCTTTAACGAATCCATCACCACCAATTGTTACGTTATGGTTTGTTAATGGATCCTTGTCATAAACCTTAGAATCTGTTGCACTTGTCAATGTTACACTACGCTTTGTAATCTTATAACTTACTTCTGTAGAACCATTATAGTTACCTTTACCCTTAATCGTAATTTTTACTGTACCAACATTTGTTGTGTCACCAGTATATGATAATTTGTAATCTACATTTTCTGTCAATACTTTACCCTGATCTTTTACTACCGGTGTAAGTTTTTGTTCATCACCACTGTACATAGTATCTGCAGGACCAGTAACTTCCATACCATTTGTTTCACTAGGAACGATTGACTTAGGCGTAATCTTTAATAATCCATCTTCAATAACGAATGTTACTTTTGCGAAGTTATTACTGTTATTTGTGAAATCTGATGCTTGTACATTCATTGGATATTCACCAACATTTGTACCCTTAGCTTCAGCCGTACCATTAAATGTGAAATCATCTTCTGTATAAAGTTGATTGCTGATTGACTTAACATCATATCCAGTTACAGTCTTTTCATTTCCATCATATACATGTTCAGCACTATGTTCTTTAATAGTTACTGTTACTTCATCTGTTACTGGAGTAACCGTTAACTTACCGGCTTCAGTTGTAATGATATAGTTAGAAGCTAATGTTCCATCTTTCAATGCATAAGTAAATGTATTGTCACTTGTACCAACATTTGTCTGAGATCCAGTAAACTCATAAGTCGCACCATCATCTTTTACGAAACCATCTTCTTTAACTTCATGTTTAGTCAATGGAGTTCCATCATAAGTCTTAGAATCAGATCCACTCGTTAATTTAACTGTTCGTGGAGTAATTTGGTAATCAACTGTAGTTTCTTGTGAATAGTTACCCTTACCTTTGATTGTTACTGTTACTGTACCAGCATTGATAACATCTTCACTGTAAGATAATGTGTAATCCGTATCTTCTACTAATACTTTTTCACCATCTTTAACAGTTGGTTTATTCTTGTGTTCATTACCATCATACTTAGAATCAGCAGGTTTAGTTACTGTGATTTCTTGCGTATTAATTGATTTAGGCGTAATAACTAACTTACCAGCACGAGTCTTTACAAGCACTTTATCCGTTACATCAACTCCATTTTTTTCAACCTTAGCCGTTCCACCAAATACAGTGTTCGTATATTCACCAACATTTGTACCCTTAGTTACTGCCGTTAATCCAGATACTGTGTAACCATTCATTGTAGTTGATTCAAAACCATCTATTGACTGTTCAGCACCATTATAAGTACGTGTACCACTATTCGCAACCAATGTGATTTCAGTCTTTTCAACCCAAACTGCATATAGAACATTTTCACCATTCGCATCAATATTGATTGTTTGTCCATCTGCATAAGTTGCATTTCCTGTACTAGAATCAGCCCAACCAGCAAAGTAGTATTCTTTACCTTCTTGTACTGGAGCGCTAAAGCCTAATGAACCATGAGCTTCAATTTCGACTGCCTCATTATTCATGACATTAACTGTCTGAAGATTACCACGACCATTACCAGGATTATAAGTCAATGTTGTAGAAGTTTCTGCATTACCCCAAGTTGCCGTTAAGATAATCTGATTATCCTTATTCGCAATATCCTTGTTTACTTCAAATGACTGTCCAGGCTTATAAACGTTTCCATTTAATTCCCAACCTAAGAATTTCTTACCTGAAGTAGTAGTCGCATTCTTAACTACGGTAACTCTTGCACCACCTGCATAAACTCTACCATCTGTAGGAACGGTTGCGCCAGTTTCACTACCAGGCTTATAAATAACTCTTAATTCACCTTTATACAACCATTTACCAACGATACTTGTATCTCTAGTAATTGTGTTATTCGTATTGAATACTTCAGAAGTAATATTTCCATTACCATCCGCATAATACCAACCCGCAAATGAATATTCATTGATTGTTGGAATACTTGGTAATACTGTACTAGCTACTGTACCAGCTTCTACCTTCTTAGTATCCTTATCTACTGTACCTTTAGGATTATTTAAGTTATAAGTTAAACTAATCTGTTCTGCTGACCATTTTGCGTATATCTGAAGATTTGCATTTGGCATTGTTTCTTTACTAAAATCAAACTTAGTTGTACAAGCTTTATCCTTATACCAACCACCAAATACATAATAACTTGGTAATTCACTTGGTCTTTCAGGAGTATAGTTTTCATAACTATTCATTGGAGTAGTATACTTAATATTGCTAACTGTCTTAGTAACCTTGTTGTAGTTATAGTAAGATAGGCTATAAGTCTTCAATTTAGATGCGATATTAATGATTCCACTCCTATTGTATTCATACTGATCTCCATCTTTAACACTTGATCCATTTCTGTCCCAATAACCAGATGATTCACCATTAACATTTCCTTTAACCAACTTATACAAATCATATCCAATAAATTTTTCATGGACTGTTAAAGTTCCACCACTAGTATTAACTGTTTGTACTAGTTTATATGAACCGTCGGCTTGTTGGTTATAGTATCTAACTTCATACTCTCTTCTTGCTTTTGTACCATAGAAATTACATTCTGTCACAATACCATTTGATTTTTTATTTTCTTTATTGTTTTCATATCCAGCTGTTTTAAAATCAAACGATGTTAATAGAATACATCCAGAACCAGCTACACTATATCCCCAACCATAACTATAACTGCTATACCAAGCATAAGTTGAAGTATCCCATGTATCTTTTGGAAGACTAGCTTCATATAAACCTGTCGCGGTTTTTACTTTTGTTAAGCCCCTACTAGTAACTTCATAGAAATTCACTGTACACAATACACGATCATAGTAAACATTAATGATTGTAGTTCCATCACCGGCAATTTCAACATCTTTACTAGAGTTGTTTGCGTTATAAGTAAATCCATTGTATGACTTCGTGTTAGAAGCAGAAATCTTCGTTCCTGTAGTTGCCTTTTTAGTTTCAGCGGATACGTATTCATAAGTTTTCTGTGCATCTGTCGCATTCTTGTCATCCGTTACTTTTTGTTGCCAATAATTTACTGTGTAATTTACTTCAGTAGCTTTCCAATGTGCTGTTAACGTCATTGGAGAACTAATAGTTGCATCATTCTCTACTTTTTCTGTTCCATTGTACCAACCAGCAAATTCATAGCCAGGCTTTGTAGGTGTTGTTTGATCATTTAGAGAGATTTTGTCAAATACGAATTGAGAATCAATTGCACTTCCGCCATCAGAATCAAAAGTTACCCAATAACCTTCTTTAATAATCGCATATACATTTACAGAAGTACTTCCTTCTGGTACTGTGATATTTTTTGCGATATTTGTAGTACCGTTCTGATCTGCTGCCCAACCAACTAATTTGTGAGTTGCGTCAACATCATAAGATACGTGTGAGTAATCATGACCATTGTGGTCTGCAACTTTTTCTGTACGCATGATCTGTGTTCCTTCTGGATTATAGAAGTAAACATATAATGCGTCTTCGTATTTCGCAGTAATTGTACGAGCTTCAGTCTTAGTAATAGTCTGTACACCAAAGCCATCAAACTTAGATCCATTTTCTTGCCATTCCACAAATGCTTTTCCAGCAATATCTGGAGCCGTTGGAGTAATCAATGTATCACCCGTTTTAACGATCTGTGTACTTACATTTTGTTCATTTGCAACAAAGTTAAATGTTGTCAACTCGACTTTCTTTTCACCCGTAATAACATAAATTGAGAAGTGATTTGCATCAAAGCTTTGTGTATTTGTAGCAACCTCAGTTACCGTACTTGCATCATCTGTAACATGGTAAACATTGACTTCTTCACCACCAACTGCTACATTTTCAAAGCTAACATTAACAATTCCGTTTGGTTGAATTTCGATACCATCTGCATTCACAATCGTAATATCCAGAGCTATAGCTGAATCAACCTCTTTATCCTTTTCCGTAACTGTTTCTTCAACAGCGTTCAAAATAGCTTTTCTTGTAACACGCTTAACGATTAATTGTGCACCACTAGGTAAAACACCTTCGGCCGCCGTTACATGAACGGTTACGTTTCCAGCTGTAGCACTCATATCAAATGCAGGATACTCTGGTAATTCTTCCTTCGCTTCTGGGTCTGCCTCAGCATCTTCTTCTGTTTTTTCTTCAGTTTTGTTTTCTTCTTGAGCTTCATTCGCTTCTGGGTGCGATTCTGTCATTACCTTCTGGTAAACAAATTTCACACTTGTCAAATCTGAAGTCACATTTAAATTTGCCTGGGCTGCAGCTACGATTTGTGAATCATTCATAACTACATCTTTTAGGGTATAACCATCAAAATTCAACATCACACTTGCATCCGAATTCAAGCTGTAACCCATCTCATACTCATGAGTGGTAGCATCTTGTAATATTGTTCCATCTTCAGCTACATAACTTAATGTTACAGACTTGGTTTCAGGCACTTGTACAAACTCTTCTTTCGCATCTATTGCAGGCGCTTCAGTTTGTTCGACAGCCACTTGTTGCGAACCCTCTTCAACCGTTACCGGTTCTTGTTCTTGGGTTTCTTCTATTATTGGTTCTTCTGATAGCGTATTCGCAAAGTAAGTATCTGCCAATCCGAACTGAACAGCCATCGCAAGCGACAACATGATCGCCGATGCTCTCTTCAAGTTCTTCAACATATTCAATTTTCCTCCTTTTCTATTCTTAGATAGTTACCCTTCCCATCTACAACTAAAGTATAGAATTTTAACGGTTAGAAAGTGGTTATAAAACATATAACTTTGTCTTTTTTTGTTACACAATTTTCATTTGTTTACAACGTTTACTTTTAAAAAAAAGCCATCCAATTGGATGACTTAACGCTCACTGATTTTTGTTTCTACATCAATCTCATAAGGAAGCTGTACAAGCTTTACTCCCGCCTCATGAAACATACGCTTACTGGCAATATTGCCTTCAGTTCCATCATACTTATCACTTTCATATACTACGCAAGAAATACCAGCCTGGATAATGGCCTTTGCACATTCGTTACAAGGAAATAACGATACATATAAAGTACAACCATGAAGGTCTTGAATACTATTTAAAATCGCATTTAATTCAGCATGCACAACATAAGGATACTTAGTCTCAAGAAATTCACCATCTCGATCCCAAGGAAACTCCTCATCTTCACAACCATAAGGAAAACCATTGTATCCAAGTCCAACCACTCTTTTTTGAGGATTGACAATACAAGCTCCTACACGCGTATTTGGATCTTTTGAACGCTTTGCACTCAAATGAGCCATGCCCATAAAATATTGATCCCAACTTAATACATCATCACGCATTATTCTTCCCCTTCTCTAAGTTCATTCAAAACTCTTTCAAAAGTAGGTTCTAAACCAATCTCAAAACGCATCTTTTCCTTTGTCGTAGGATGCACAAATTCCAATGCACACGCATGCAACAACTGACCATTGGCCTGAATTGTTTTTCTAGGACCATACTTAGGATCTCCTGCGATTGGATGTTCAATATACTGCATATGAACACGAATCTGATGTGTTCTACCCGTCTCTAACTGACATTTGATATACGCAAATTTCTTGAAGTTTTCCAATACTGTAAAATGCGTAATCGCATCCTTCGAGTTATTTGCGGTAACCGCCATCTTCTGACGATCCTTTTCATCACGACCAATTGGTGCATGAATCGTACCATGCTCGTGCGTAAAAGGATTATGTACAATAGCTACATATTCACGATGACACGTTTTATCCTGTAATTGCTGACTTAAAGATTCATGGGCCACATCATTCTTGGCAACAACCAATAATCCTGACGTATCCTTATCAATACGATGTACGATACCTGGACGCATCACCCCATTGATACCACTCAAATCTTTACAATGATACAACAACGCATTCACCAAAGTTCCAGAATAATGACCAGGAGCTGGATGCACAACCATACCCTTTGGCTTATTGATCACAATAATATCATGATCCTCATATACAATATCCAAATCAATTGGTTCAGGAAGAACTTCCATAGAATCTAGTTCAGGAATAGAAACCTCGATTTCATCTCCTACACAAACTTTATAACTTGCCTTCATAACCTTTTGATTGACCAAGACATTTCCTTCGTCTAATAAATCCTTAATTCTCTTACGTGAAAAATCCAATTTTTCCGCAAGAACCTTATCCAAACGATCCAATTTAGTATCTTCATCTATCTTTAAGATTCTTGTTTCCATCTTGCTTGCTCCTTCTTATCATCTATAAACATACTTACTAATATTAATGCGATACCTACTGTAATACAGATATCTGCTACATTAAATACGGGAAATGGATAGCCAAAAATATAGAAACTAAAAAAGTCTCTTACAAAGCCTAGCGTCATACGATCGATAAAGTTTCCAATAGCTCCCGAAAAAACTAAAGATAAACAAATCTGATAACGCGAATCATTCGTTTTAAAAAACATATATACCATACCAACTAAGGCAATAATGGTAAGTGCGGCAAAGAAACCCATTCCAGCTTCCGCAAACATACTAAAACCTGCTCCTGTATTTCGAACATATGTCAAATAAAAGAAATGATTGATCATTTCAACCGAATCATTTAATGCGATAGACTTCTCAACAGCCCACTTTGTCCATTGATCCAGTCCCAAAGTGACCAACACAATCAATAGTGAAGCCACTGTAGTTTTACCTTTTTTCATATACTTCCCCTTTAAAAAGACTTGTTTTTTCGATGCAAAAATAACATCTTAAAAAACAACCATACACTCATCCCAATCGCAATGATGTACCCAAAAAATCCTAGTGCTGGTATTCCCATAATCATCGGCTTCATCTTTGTCGTACAAATCAAACTTGAACCCACAACCAAAGCGGCAATCAACACACATACAATCAAACGATTCACCATCTGATCAATCTTGGCAAGTGGAGCTTGAGAACCCATTAGATTCAAATTTACCTTGATCTGTCCTCTTTGAACCATCTTCAACACATCACTTGCCTGCACAGGAATATCCACCGAACGAGAAAGAGCATCAATACTACGCTTAAATCCCGACTTAATTTCTTTCTCCCAATCAATTTTTGTCAAACTTGACTTATGACTCATCGCAATCTTCATCGTATTCATATTCGGATCTAAAGCCGTTAACGTTCCTTCAATCGTCATCATAGAACGAGCTAACATACTAATGCCTTTAGGCAAAGAAATCGAATATACATGACAAATTGAAAACATATCCTGAATCAGTTTGGCAACATCAATTTCTGAATATGGAACACTCAAATATTGATTCACAAAACGATCCATATCCGCACAAAAAGCCGTATAATCAATCTCCTTTTTACAATCCCCTATCATCAAGATACAATCCACTAACTTTTGTGTATCCCTCAAGGCAATGGCACGAACAGCCTCCTTCATCGTTTCACGTTCATTCGCATCTAAAGTGCCCATCATACCAAAATCGATCCATACGATTTGATTATCACGAATTCTTAAATTTCCCGAATGTGGATCCGCATGAAAGAAACCATTCTCAATAATCTGTGAAATATAATTAAATGCCAATTTATCCGCTATCTCACTACGATCATATCCCAGTTCATCTAATTTTTTTGAATCATTGATCTCAATGCCATCCACATATTCCATCACCAGAATATTCTTTCTTGTATATTCATCATAAATCTTTGGCGCATCAATAAACTTACAATCCTTATAATCATTCTTAAAGCGTTTCGCAAATTGAGCCTCAATCGTAAAATCCATCTCCTGTTTTGCGGTTGTCCAAAATTCATCGATGACCATATCTAGATCCACTACGCTTGATACAATATCTGAAAGATTCAATATCTTAACAGCCTTTCTTAACAAGGCCACATCACGTTCCATCCACTCATAGATCTTAGGACGCTGAATCTTAAGTACAACTCGTTTTTTAGACTTCAAAGTAGCTGCATGCACCTGCGCAATAGATGCGGAACCTAGACAAATCTCATCAATACTTTCAAACTCTTCTTGAAATAAATCGCCATACGTCTCTTGAATGATTTGTTCAACCATAGAAAAAGGCATGGGACTTGCCTGCGAGCGAAGCTTCATCAACTCTTTACAATAACGCTCAGAAAATAGATCCTGTCTTGTCGACATAATTTGTCCAATCTTAACGAAAGTAGGACCCAAGTCTTCAAGTATCATACGAAACTTAACGGGATCCATTCCCTTTTGGATATGATGTTTTCTTAATATAGATACAATCTGCGCAAACCTTGCACTCGTTGACATCGTATTCGTATCACTCATCGTTTCACATCCTGCTTTCTACGTAAAGGCGTATTTGTCACTTTACCCCTTTTTAAATTCCTTAGCGAATTTGACTTCTTTTTATCATCCACCAGAATCATTCTCAACAAACGACTCCAGTCTCTATTATTTTTCACCATAACAGTATTTTAACACACTTGTTAAAAATCAAAAAGAAACAGTATAAACTGTTCCTTAATAGTAGTCATCCACCAATGTAATTTTATCCTTTAATGCCTTACCATATCGAAGACTTACATGAATTTCACCATTCTTTGCACAATACTCATCATAACTCTTCGATTTGAACGTATCAAAAATGGTTTGAAGATTCTTTGACATTTCATAATCATCCATCTGTAAATCCAATTGATCCCCATCCTGCACAACATGAAGCATTTTAGGATATGTGATCACCAATGAATTATTCGGTAATTGATTATCTTCCACCATCTCATCCACAACGACACGTACATCGCCAACCGAACTTAAATACGTTTTTGTATACAAACGACAACGATCTGGCATTGTCGTTGTCATAGTCTGCGTTTCTTGAGACAAGTCAATTTGATTTGGACTAATTTGACTCAATTCATACACAAAAGTTCCACAGCCAAACACAAATAATAAGATTGAAACAACCAACAATACACCTAACTTACGCATTTGTATCCACCCTCTTAGGCCAAGCACGAACTAACATCAATAGTATTGCCAAACTTCCTAACACAAAGGCAATATCCATACAATATAATCCAGCGCTTGTTGTGGCATACATAGCACTGACATAAATTAACACCACTAAACCAATACCACTACCAATCAAAACACACGCTACAGGAATCATAGCCAAGACTAAGATCACCTTTAAGACATCGGATTCAAGATGTCTTGGCTTTCTTTCATGATACAAAAGACGCTCAGGTGTTGGAGGCAAATCACTCGATTTAATATTATCATTCCAAGTATCTTTGATATCATCCATCACACCCACATTATGTGCATGCAAACGATAACGCTCCACTCTTTTAGCCATGACTTTCACAAAGAAATAAATGGCTAAACATAAATATAGTATGCGACAAAGACTTAACATAAAATCTGTGATCATATAGAATCCGACAAAGAATGAAAAAATCATAGACAATAAAAATTGACATAATATATCAACCACGATGACTTTTCCAATCAACAAAATCAACACTAAAACAATCGCATCAAATAAGATGTGAAAAATTTCATTCATCGAAAAATTACCAAGCTTAGAAAACAATTCCTCAACCTTGGCATACACCTTATCAATCGTTTTATCTGCACGATTAGAGAATGGATCCATTGAGTCCGTATTGATCTTATATGCATCTAGAATATCCTTTACCAATTCATCCACATCACCAAATCCAGCAACAGCCTCTTCTTCTGCAACACCACCAGCAATCTTGTCATCAATATACGTTCCATATTCCAATATGATGTCTTCTCTTTCTTTATCACTAATCAACGATAACTTTTGATTTAAAACATCCAAAAATTCCTTTTTTAACACCCTACTTCACTCCTTTCAAATATGCATTTACACTATCTGAAAAATCCGTCCACTCCGATAATAATGCATCATATCTTTCAAGTCCTAAATTTGTGATATGATAATACTTTCTTGGAGGACCCTCCGTAGATTCTTTTAAATAAGACTCCAACAAACGATCGTTCGACAATCGCTTCAACAAAGGATAAATCGTACCTTCATTTACTTGAATTACCTCGTTGATACGAGACACAAGCTGATACCCATATAGATCATCCGATACAATAGCCTTTAATACAATCAACTCTAAAACACCTTTTTTAAATTGAGTATTCATGCGTTTCACCCCTATTCTTTCCCATTAATGATGGCTGAAACACATCTACATACATCTTTTCCAAAGTTGTCAATGAAAGATTACGAATCGACTGTACATACTTAAAGTTTGGATTCACAATCCCATTCTTATATTTCAACTTCAATTCATATGCCTCATTATATTCAATGGCACCCACACCAATTACCTGAACACACATAAATAATTTCGAAGCTTTATTCAACCCCATGATTTTTCCGTTACGAATCCAACCACAAAAATACACCGGAATATTTTGGAAAGAGTATCCCGAAATATGGTCAATCGAAATCACAGGAAGATTCTTTTTTTTACCTAAACATTGCGCATATTCTTTTGTTGCTCCATGTTTAGAACAATAAATCACCGCTCTTGGCTGCATAATATCACCCCGTTCACTATTATGATATACATACTACCTTGGATTGTCAAGTACTGTGTTATGCGTATTTGATTTAGATGAATTTAACATCGAATATTCACTTTATTTTAAAATATCTATCTAACGAAGATTTTAGTAGAATATAGGTGAAATAATATATAGTGCTAATTGATTCTTTAATGTATTAACACAAACACCTGGAAACATGTAGGTATCTGGCTGACTACTCCTCACCGCAAGCAGTGAGGGTTCTTAAATAACAAAAGTCAACATACAGTGGATACAGTAGCTCAGATGGAATATGAAAGAATTAAAGAAGGAAAAATAAAATGAAATTTCAAAGATATAAGCGAGGAAATGTTGTAATGGTGGAATTTTCACCATCTATGGGTAGTGAAATCAAGGGGAAACATTTAGCTATCGTTTTAACGAAAAATGATTCACCTAATAATGGTGTGCTAACGGTAATTCCATTAAGTTCAAAAAATAAGCCTTATTATGTTCCAATCGGTAATTTTTTTCTTAATGAAGCAATCCCTTTCTTAGATAAACAATTAAATGAATTCATAGAGAACATTAAAAATGTTACAGATGAAGAGAAAAAAGCAATGTTAGATAATGCAAATAAGTTTATTTTGGTTGCCAAAATGTATCAAAAAATGGGTGTTGACTCCTATGCAATGGTACAAAATATCTCCACAATCAGCAAATTAAGAGTTCTTAAACCAATAAACAAGTATGATCCCATTTTAAAAATTAGAGTTTCAGATGAAATCATGACAATACTTGATAATAAATTAATAGAATTATTTACAAAGTTAGTAGTTACGCATGAAAAATAAAATGGCTTAAATAAACAAAATCGGAAACTCT
>ENA-OUQK01001128-OUQK01001128.1-human-gut-metagenome-genome-assembly--contig:-NODE-1128-length-14181-cov-4.876611_pt1 | contig 14181 bp, 12 predicted proteins | sample MGYA00237954_ERZ548842 | MGnify/ENA primary metagenome ERZ548842 (study PRJEB26490, sample SAMN05194704) | human gut metagenome | biome: terrestrial biome; feature: human-associated habitat; material... | reverse complement strand
GGCGCTCCAACAGGTTGATGCAGCGCACCAGCGTGGATTTGCCCGCACCGGACATACCGATGATGCCGTAGATGGAGCCATCGGGAATGGTGAGGTTGATGTTTTGCAGCGCTTTCACCGCGCCATCCTTCATCTGGAAGGTCTTGGAAAGGTACTTGAGTTCGATCACAGAAATTGCTCCTTTAGCTTATCCCTCGATGATAGATTATCCCTCGATGGGTGCCAGACTGTCCTGCTTGCCGCCGTAGATGCCCATGGGCTCCACGTGAATGCCGGCAACAGTTACCAGATGGGTACCCTTTTCGGCGTTGAAGTTGTCCAGATACGGCTGATGCTGGAAGTAGTTGGTGTCTACCTGACCGTCCTCGACGACCTGGTTGGGGATCACATAGTCGTCGTACTCCTGGATATCCAGCGTGATGCCCTTGGCGGCAAGGATCTCCTTGCACACCTCCAGCACCTCGCAGTGGGGGGCGGGAGTAGCGGCGCAGCTGACGGTCTGGCCGTTCAGGGCGTCGTAATCCACAGTGGAATCATAGCCGTCAGTGGGGTTCTCCACAACAGACACCACGGAGCCCTTGTAGGTCTCGTCCATGAAGTCCTTCACCTTCTGGCTCTGCAGGGCAGCAGCCAGAGCCTTGATCTTGGGCTCCTCCTGATTGCCGTCCTTGCACACCAGAATGTTGACGTAAGCAGAAGAGCCGTCCTCCATGGCCAGTGCATCGGTCATGGGGTTCAGACCGGCAGAGATGGCGTAGTTGGAGTTGATGACGGCGTAGTCCTCGTCCTGCAGGACGTTGGGCACCTGAGCGGCCTCCACCTCGTCCACGGTGACGTTCAGGGGGTTCTCCTCGATGTCGTTCTTGGTGGCGGTCAGGCCGGCATCTGCCTTCAGCTTGAAGAAGCCGTTCTTCTCCAGCAGGGTCAGGGCACGAGCCTCGTTGGTGGTATCGTTGGGCACAGCCACCTTGATCTTGTCCAGCTTAGCTGCGGCAGAGGATGCCACGCTGCCGGATGCAGCGGCGGAAGAAGCAGTGGAAGAAGAACCACCGCAGGCAGTCAGGGCAGCAGCTGCGGCTGCCACACCGGTAACTTTCAGAAAATCGCGACGAGTAATCATAATTTTGTTCCCTCTCTATTTGTTCTCTATTATGTACTGCGGCCCGCACGGCACCTTTCCGCACGCGGCCTTGAACGGATCCATGAAAAATGCCCCCGTCCTTACAAGCCTTAGGCTCTGCAAGGACGGAGGCATGAACATACTTCCGTGGTACCACCTTGGTTCACTGCATCCTTACGGGTGCAGCCTCGATGCTGCGGCAGCGTATGCTGCTTACAGCCGGACGCTGTAACGGGCGCATCCCGTTGCGGGCTTAGCACTCCTGCGCCTCGTCCGCACGGCTCCGAGACCATTTTCAGCTTCCTGTTTCCTGCCCTTTTTCACCGCCCGGGCTCTCTGGTAAGGATCAATGCGAAGGCCTACTCTTCTCTTCACAGCCATTTTTGTGATATTGACACTATAATAAACCCATCGGCAGCATTTGTCAACACCTTCAACGAAGTTTTTGGGTAGGGATATGGCTTCCGGCCTGCCACTGCGCCCGTTTTGCTTGACAATGCGCACAAAAAAGGTTATACTATAACTACAAAAGGCACTGCGACAAGCGGTTAGCCCTTTAGGTTTTTGGCTTAACTTTTATCAAAGAAAAACCGTCACCTGCCGGGGTGGCGGTTTTTACTTTCTTACCTTGATCGTAAACGTAAATCCAAACAAGTGGAATGTCAAAGTAATAGGCATTTTCTCACCTCCTTCCGGAAGTGAGGGCCAACCGCCTGCCGTATGTGCAGTACCTTTCGGTCACTTTTCAGAGACAGGACGATTATAACATATTCCGACCCTTTTCGCAAGAAAGCTCTGGTGTTTCCAGAGCTTTTTATTATGTGCTCTTGTATGCGGCTGGTGCACATGATAAAATAGGGTATCATCTTTTGCAAGGAGAGCAGGCAATGAACAGCAGAGACCCTTTTCCCGATGAAGAGCTGCGCCGCCGCATTATGGATTTTATCATGGCCGCAGGGCAGACCCTGCTGGAAAACGGCGCGGAGGTGTTCCGGGTGGAGCAGACCATGGAGATCATGGCGCGCAGCTTCCACCTGCGGGAATTCCACGTTTATGTGCTGACCAACGGCATTTTTGCCAGCGCCGGCACTGCCGAGATCAGCGAAGTGCGCAACGTACCGGTGCGCACCACCCATCTGGGGCGGGTGGCGGCGGTGAACGAGCTTTCCCGCCAGATCGCCCAGACCGGGATGACCTTAGACGAGGCCGAGAGCCGTCTGGTGCTGGCACGGCGATTGCCCTTCCCCAAAGACCATGTGCAGCTGCTGTCCGGGCTGTGCGGGGCGTTCTGCTTTGCCATGATGTTCGGCGGCAACCTGCGCAGCGCACTGGCAGCTGCCGGGGCGGGACTGGTGGCCAGCTGGTATCTGCTGTGGTGCGGGCGGCATGAAGTGCCCGGCGGCTTCCAGAAGATCAGCACCGCCGCGCTGATCACGATGGTGTGCATCCTGCTGTGCAATCTGCTGCACACTTCTGCCAGCCACGCCATCATCGGTACGCTGATGATTTTGACCCCGGGCATCGCCTTTACCATGGGCATCCGGGACTTTGTGCAGGGCGACTACCTTTCCGGCACCATCCGCATGATCGACGCTTTGCTCATTGCCGCCAGCATTGCCATAGGCACCGGCCTTGTACTGCGGCTGTACACGGTATTTACGGGGGTGGTCGTGGTATGATGTCCCTTACAGCTGTACAGATCAGCGAGCTGACCGCGCAGTTTTTTCTGGCCGCGGCGGGCACGCTGAGCTTTGCCATTCTGTTTGCGTGCCCCCGGCGCTGCCTGCCTTACTGCGCACTGGTGGGCGCTGTGGGCTGGCTGTGGTACGAACTGCTGACCCTGCTGGGCGCAGACGCCGCCACGGCCTCCCTGCTGGCGGTCATTCCGCTTACCATCCTTACCCGCGTGTTTGCCATTACCCAAAAAACGCCGGTCACGGTGTTTTTGCTGACCGGCATTTTCCCGCTTGTGCCGGGCGCGGGCATCTACTACACCGCCTACTACTTTATCCAGAACGAAAACACCCTTGCCCTTGCCAAGGGCATCAGCACCTTTAAAATTGCGGTGGCGCTGGCTATCGGCATCAGTCTGGTGCTGTGCGTGCCGCTGCCGAAAAAGCGGAAATAATCTGTTGTTTTCCAAGCTATTTATATAAAGGAGTGATCTCTATGAACGCAATGGAACTTCTGACTACCCGCCGCACCTACCGCCGGTTTGCACAAAAGGCCGTGCCGCAGGATGTGGTAAATGATATCGTACAGGCCGTGCGGCTGTCCTCCTGCGGGGCAAACCGGCAGGCGGTGCGTCTGGTGCTGGTGCAAAGCCCGGAGATGGTGGCCAAGGTACAGCCGCTGGTCAAGTGGGCTGGCTATCTGCCGCCGGAGCAGGGCACACCCAAGGCGGACGAGCTGCCCACCTTTTATGCAGCGGTGGTGCAGGATACCGCCATCCCCGGCGACCTTGCCACCGACACCGGCATCGCACTGGCCAACATGACCCTTGCCGCATGGGACAAGGGCGTGGGCAGCTGCATCATGGGCGCGATCAATAAGCCCGCCCTGACCGCGCTGCTGGGCATTGAGGAGCCGCAGAAGCTGGCGTTTATGGTGGCTTTCGGCTACCCCACCCACAAAGCCAGCATCGTACCCATGACCGAGCAGACCGGCGTAAAGTACTATCTGGACGAAAACCGCGACTACTGCGTGCCCAAGCGCAGCGCGGAGGAGATTGCAAGAAGCCTGTAAAAGCCGGTTTATACTGCATATATTCACACATTTTCTCCGCTATTGCATAAATGTTTGCAAAATCGTTTCAATTTCACGGATTATTATGCACAAGTATTGACTTTTTGTTTTGTACAAACTATACTAAGTGCGTTCCCCGAAAGCGCGATGAATCGCATCCCATCGGGGCAAAGCAAACTATATTGCATAGATTGAGGAGTGTTTGAATATGAAAAAGATCTCTCGCCGCAGCTTCATGGCTGCCGCTGCTGTTTCCGTTGCTGCTCTGGCTCTGACCGCCTGCGGTGGTTCTGCAAGCTCTGCTGCTTCTTCTGTGGCAAGCTCTGCCGCTTCCTCCGAGGCTGCTTCTTCTGCCGCTGCTGCTGAGCTGACCACCGTGGAAGCCGGCAAGCTGACCATGGCTACCAACGCTGCCTTTCCTCCGTACGAGATGACCACCGATGCCGGCGAGTTCGAGGGCATCGATGTGGATACTGCCAAGGCCATTGCTGAGAAGCTGGGTCTGGAGCTGCAGATCGATGACATGGACTTTGACGCCGCACTGCTCAGCGTGCAGCAGGGCAAGGCCGACATCGTGATGGCAGGCGTTACCGTGACCGACGAGCGCAAGGCTGTGATGGACTTCTCCGACAGCTACGCCACCGGCATCCAGTCCGTCATCGTGCCCGAGGGCTCCGACATTGCCTCTGTGGACGATCTGGCCGGCAAGAAGATCGGCACCCAGCGCGGCACCACCGGCTACATCTACTGCTCCGATGATTTCGGCGATGAGAACGTGGTTGCTTACGACGACGGTCTGACCGCTGTGCAGGCCCTGAACAATGGTCAGGTGGACGCTGTGGTCATCGACAACGCTCCCGCACAGGAGTTCGTGGCTGCCAACCCCGGCCTGAAGGTGCTGGATACCAGCTACGCCGAGGAGGATTACGCCATCGGCATGGCAAAGGGTTCTGCTCTGGAGGACGCTGTCAACAAGGCTCTGGAGGAGCTGAAGGCTGACGGCACCCTGCAGGCCATCGTGGACAAGTACATCAACGCAAACTAAGCTGCGTGCCCTGTACCATTTCCGTACCCAAGGAGGCGCCCCGCTCCGGGGCACCTCTTTTTTTAGAAAAAAGTGGTTACAATTTATTGACAAACAGAAAGTGAGGATGTGAATGGCTGCGCAATACGAACTGCTCAAAGAGCTGCTCAATAGCGGCACAAAGCTAAGCTTTGGACAGGATTTCTTTTTTAAGTTTTATCAGGCCTTTCTGCTGAAGGACCGCTGGATGCAGTACATCAACGGTGTGGGCACCACCCTGCTGGTCACCGCACTGGCGCTGGCGCTGGGCGTGGTGCTGGGCAGTGTGGTGGCGCTGGTGCGCGTGACCCACGACCAGCAGCGCCCCGGCCATAAAAACGCGGTGCTGGGCTTTTTTAACGCGGTGTGTCAGCTGTACACCACCATCATCCGCGGCACGCCCATGATGGTGCAGCTGCTGATCATGAGCATGGTCATTTTTTCCAACAGCCGCAACTTTACTATGGTTGGTGCACTGACCTTGGGCATCAACTCCGGCGCGTATGTATCCGAGATCATCCGCGGCGGCCTGATGGCTGTGGACCCCGGCCAGATGGAAGCCGGGCGCAGCCTTGGCCTGAACTACATGACCACCATGGTGGTCATCATCATCCCGCAGGCCATCCGTGCGGTGCTGCCTGCACTGGGCAACGAGTTCATCGTCCTGCTCAAGGATACTTCCCTGATCACCACCATCGGCGGCAAGGAGCTGCTGTATGCTGCACAGGGCATTATGAACCGTACCTATGAAGCCATGTTCCCCCTGCTGGGCGTTGCACTGATCTACCTGATCCTTGTTATGCTGTTTACATGGCTGCTGAGCAAGTTTGAGAGGAGGCTGGCACAAAGTGACCGATAAGATTTTGGAAGTACGCGGCCTGACCAAGACCTATGGCGGCGTAAAGAAGCGCGGCGCAAAAAAAGCCGACCCCACGCTGGATGTGCTGAAAGGCATCGACCTTGATATCTACCGCGGCGATGTGGTGTGCCTGATCGGCCCTTCCGGCTGCGGCAAGTCCACCTTTCTGCGCTGCCTGAACCGGCTGGAGACTCCCACCTCCGGTTCCATCAAGTTTGAGGGTGTGGAGGTAAACGAGACACACATCGATGCCGTGCGCCAGAAGATGGGCATGGTGTTCCAGCACTTCAACCTGTTCCCCCACCTGACCGTGAAAAAGAACCTTGAGCTGGCACCCAGCCTGCTGAAGCTGAAGGACAAGGACGCCATCTCTGCCCGCGCAGACGAGCTGCTGGCCCGCGTAGGTCTGGCCGACAAGGCCAACGCCTACCCCAAGAGCCTGTCCGGCGGTCAGCAGCAGCGCATCGCCATTGCCCGTGCGCTGGCCATGGACCCGGACGTGATCCTGTTCGACGAGCCCACCAGCGCCCTTGACCCCGAGATGGTGGGCGAGGTGCTGGAGCTGATGAAGGAGCTGGCACACACCGGCATCACCATGCTGGTGGTCACCCACGAAATGGGCTTTGCCCGCGAGGTGTCCAACCGGGTCATCTTCATCGATGACGACAAAATTCAGGAGGACGAGCCGCCGCAGGAGTTGTTCACCAACCCCAAACACCCCCGCCTGAAAGCCTTCCTCTCCAAGATGCTGTAAAGAGTTTTTAAACAGAATGCCGGACAACCTGCGGGTTGTCCGGCATTCTGTTTTCTTTATTTTTCTTACATTACATCCGTATCCGCTGCGCGGCGCGGGCGATGGAGGCAAGCAGCGTCACAAGGCGCTTTTCGTCCATCTGGCCGCAGTAGCTGGTAAAGGTGTAGTAGCATCCCTGCACGCAGAAGGACAACACCACCTTGCGCACTACGTCCGTCTCAAAGGTGGGGTCGGTCTGGGCGATGCAATGGCACATAGCCTGCTCCACCCGGTTGATGAACAGCCCCTGCCGGGAGCCGGAGAACAGCACGGCGATCTCTTCTTGATGCTCGGCAAAGGCGCGGAACATCTCCCGTGCAAGCCACTCGGTGCGCTCGCTCACATCGCTGGCGGTCAGGCGGGGCAGGCTTTCCACCACCGCCTGCACCATCTCGTCCTCCATGGCGTTGGCCAGCGCATAGATATCCTGATAATGGGCGTAAAATGTGGATTTATTGATGCAGGCGCGGTCGCACAGCTCCTTGACACGGATCTTCTCCACCGGCTTTTCGCGGCGCAGTTCCATAAAGGCCTGTTTGATGGCGCGCTCGGTCTTTTCAATGCGGATATCCAGAAAACCCACCTCTTTTGCTTTTTTGTTGATTTTCCAACGTTTTTCCGGTTTTGCGGATAGACAAGCCCCGCAGCCCTTTTTATACTGGGTATAAGCGCCGCAGCGTTACTCCTTGCGGTACAAAAGCCCCTGCTGCTCCAAAGCTGCGCGGATGCGGGCAAAGGTGTCCTTATCCGGGCAGCGCAAAGTGTGCAGGTGCACGCCGCCGGTCATGCGGCTCAAAAGGCTCTCGGGCGCATCCGCCGCCTGACGGATAAAGTTGTCCACGTCGTACCGGTTGCACAGGTTCAGCGTGGCGCGGATCTCGCCGTACAGGCTGTTTTCCACCGCCACATCCACCACTGTGCCGCCCTGATCCACCACAGTGTACAGCTCCCGGCGCATCTCCTCCTGCGTGCGGTGCACACAGGCCAGAATGCCGGTATAGCCCTTTTCCGCCGGGTGCAGCTGATAGCCCCGGGGGGTGGCATCGATCTGCGCCCCGCCGGCGCGCAGCAGTGCCACATCTCCTACCACGATCTGCCGCGAGACCCCCAGCTCTGCCGCCAGCGTGCTGGCGCTTAAAGGAGCACCGGCGCTGTTCAGCCGGGTCAGGATGCGTTCTCTGCGCTGTGCTGCATTCATAGGGGTTCAGGCTTCCTTTCCGTAAAACAACTTTTCTCTCCTTATTGTAGCAAAACGCGGCGCAATGTGCAAGGTTATTCCAACAGTAGACTTCCGAAAAAAGGCTTCCCCCGGAAGGGGGAAGTCTTTCCCAAAAGGGTGAAAGCTTTTGCTCCGGGGCAAGCCTCAAGCGTTGCTTTATTCTACCCGCAGCAGGGTGGCGTAATTGGAGGGCAGCTGCACCTTCATGCGGTTCCACTCGGTAGAGACCAGCACTTCCTGTGCGCCTACGGTGTCCGCCATCAGATCGGTGACCTTGGTAGCTTCCACCGGCAGCTGGAACTCCAGCTGTGCGGGAGTATCGCCGTTATTCAGCACCGCTACCACCGCCTTGCCGTCCAGCACCCGGGCAAAAGCATAGCACTGGGTGGTGAGCTGCAGCTCTTTTACCTCGCCGTAGGTCATTTCCGGCAATTCAGCCTTGCATTTCCCCAGAACTTTGTATACACTGGTAACAGGATTTGTGCGTTCTGCATCAGCGTAGTCGCTAAGCTCCAGACAGGGGCGCAGCGGCCAGTCGCTGCCCCACTCCTTTTTGCCCTCGATGCCAAACTCCGAGCCGTAGTAGATGGACGGGATGCCCCACAGGCTGTACACCAGAATGGCGATGTGCCGGATGTGCTCCCGGTTACGCAGCTTGTTGGGCAGGCGCTCCACATCGTGGTTATCTGAGAAGAGATACAGCCGGGTGTCGTGGCACAGCCCCTGCAACCGGCGCATGGTGTGGGCAATTTCAAAATAGTTGTGGTCGTTGTGTCCGCTCCACAGACCCTTGTGCAGCTCGTAGTTGGTAACCGAGTGCAGCATTTCCGGGTTTGCCCAGCGGCTGTAATCGCCGTGGATGACCTCGCCCATCAGCCAGAACTCCGGTTTTACCTCGTTTGCCAGACGGCGCAGCCCGCGCATGAAGTCGAAGTCCAGCACGTCGGCTGCATCCAGACGGATGCCGTCGATGTCGAACTGCTCCACCCAGAAGCGGACGGTATCATAATGGTACTGCTGCACCTCCGGGTTGCGCTGGTTCAGCTTGACCAGCAGGTTGAAGCCGCCCCAGTTGCCGTAGGAGAAGCCGTCGTTGTACTCGTTGTTGCCCCAGAAATTCACATCGCAGAACCAGTCCTTATACCGGGCGTTCTCGCGGTCCGTTTTCAGGTTCTGGAAGGCGAAGAAGTCGCGGCCCACATGGTTGAACACGCCGTCCACGATGACCTTCTGGCCGCGGGCGTGGCAGTTGGCCACAAACTCCCGGAACTCTTCATTCGTGCCCAGGCGGCGGTCCACCCGGCGGTAGTCGATGGTATCGTAGCCGTGGGAGCCGCTCTCGAACAGCGGGCCGATGTAGATGGCCGTACAGCCCAGCTTTGCCGCGTGGGCTGCCCATGCTTCCAGCTTTGCAAAAGCGCCCGGGGTGGGCTGGCCGTCGTTTTCGTGTGCGCAGCCGCACAGCCCCAGCGGATAGATGTGATAAAATACTGCTTCGTCATACCAAGCCATGATCGTTCGCTCCCATTCTATTGCTATAAAAAGTTGCACCGCCCGCAAGGCGGTAGCAACAGTATACCACAAGATTTGGCAAATATGTGAAAATTTGCCGATTTTTGTCAAGATTCGCTAAGATTATCGGCTATCATGCTGGTAAATAGCCGTTTTTCTTGGATAGTTTGCCCAAATAGCTTTGTACCAACCGGCGCACGGCGCGCCGGTCAACATAGAGAAGTAAGGAGATCTTTGCATGAATTACCCTGTGATCCCCCGCACGTTTTTCAGTGGCGACTGCTTCGATGCCTACCGCATTCTGGGTGCGCACCCCTGCACCGACCCAAACGGCACCGAGGGCTGGCGTTTTGCCGTGTGGGCACCCGGTGCCACCGCCGTGGAGGTGTGCGGCGGCTTTGACGGCTGGGAGCGCGGCGTGCCCATGGAAAAAGCCGATACCGGCGTGTGGAGCGCCTTTATCCCCGGCCTTGCGGAGGGGGACCTGTACAAATACCGCGTGCACGGCGCGGACGGCAGCACCGTGATGCGCAGCGACCCCTACGCCTTTGCCACCGAGCTGCGCCCCGGCACCGCCAGCAAGCTGACAAAGCTGGATTTTGCCTTTGACGACACCGCGTGGATGGAACGGCGGGACAAATGCCGCAACCGCCCGCTGAACATTTACGAGCTGCACGCCGGCAGCTGGAAGCATAAGCCCGGCACTACCCAGCCGGACGGCTCGGACGGGTGGTACAACTACGAGGAGCTGGCGCGGGAACTCATCCCGTGGCTGCTGGAGCATCACTTTACCCATGTGGAGCTGCTGCCGCTGGCAGAGCACCCCTTTGACGGCAGCTGGGGCTACCAGACCACCGGCTACTTCTCGGTGACCAGCCGCTACGGCTCCCCCGCCCAGTTTGCCAGCTTTGTCAACGCCTGCCACCGCATGGGCATCGGCGTCATCATGGATTTTGTACCGGTGCACTTTGCCGCCAATGCTGACGCGCTGGCAAAGTTTGACGGCACCCACCTGTACGAGTACGACAGCGATGTGGGTCAGAGCGAGTGGGGCACCTGCAACTTCAACTACTACCGCCGGGAGGTGTGCAGCTTTTTAAGCAGCGCCGCCGGGCTGTGGATGGACGTCTACCACTGCGACGGCATCCGCATGGACGCCATCTCCCGCGCATTGTACTGGCAGGGCGACCCCAACCGCGGCGTGAATCAGGGCGCGGTGAACTTTTTGCGCAGTTTGAACCACGGCCTGAACGAGCGCTGGCCCACCGGCATCTACATGGCGGAGGACTCCACCAACTTCCTCAAGGTGACCGCCCCCACCCGCTACGAGGGCGTGGGCTTTGACTACAAGTGGGACATGGGCTGGATGCACGACACGCTGGACTACTTTGCCACCCCCTTCGGCGAGCGCCCGGGCTGCTACGGCAAGCTGCTGTTCAGTATGCACTACTTCTACAACGAGCTGTATCTGCTGGCGCTGAGCCACGATGAGGTGGTGCACGGCAAAAAGACCATCATTGATAAGCTGTGGGGCAGCTACGCGGAAAAGTGCGCCCAGCTGCGCACCCTATATTTTTATATGTACACCCATCCCGGCAAAAAGCTGAACTTTATGGGCAACGAGCTGGCACATTTCCGGGAGTGGGACGAAAAGCGGGAGCTGGACTGGAATTTGCTGGAATACCCCTTCCACGATGCCTTCCAGAAATACTTTGCCGCCCTTTGCCGCACCTACGCCTCCGAGCCTGCTTTGTATGACGGCGAGTACAACCCGGACTGCTTTGAGTGGGTGGCCAGCGAAAGCTGTGCCGAGGGCGTGTACGCATGGCTGCGCAAGGGGCGCGGGCAGAACCTGCTCTGCGTCATGAACACCCAGGACAGCGCCCACAAAAAGTTCCCCCTGTACCTCAAGTTCCCCTGCAGCGCAGAGCTGGTGCTGGACACCGAGGCCGGCACTTGGGGCGGCGTGCACAAGGCGCACCGCAAGCAGAACTTCCACACCACCGACGGCGGTGTGTTTGGCAGGGACTACACCCTGACGCTGGATCTGCCCGCCATGGGCAGCTATCTGCTGCGGCTTACCCCGGAAGCCCCGAACCCGGACGCCGCCCGCCTGAGCGCCAACAAGGCGCTGGCGCAAAAGCGCAAGGCGGCAAAGGCTGCAAAAGCCGCCGCAGAAGTTTCCGATAAGTAATATTTGTGTAAAAATGTCCCGTCCGCTTTAAAAGCGGCGGGACATTCTGCATTTTTCGCCGCCGGGGTGCTGGACAGTGCCTAAGCGAATTGTTATACTGTAGAATGTGAAACTTTGCAAGGAGGGATCTTGTTCCATGCCCGAATCCATTACAAAGCCCCGCGTTTCCGCTGCGGCGAAAACTGCGCTGGTGCTGGCTGCAGCGGCGGTGCTGCTGGCTGTTTTTGCGCTGGCTGCGCCCGGCAGCAGATTCTTTTTTCCGCTGGTGAGCCTGTGGTGCAACTTAGCGCTGTTCGCCTGTGTGCTGCTGGTGCTGCGGGTAGCAGGGATAAAATTTGACCTGTTCCACAAAGCGGTGATCGTCGGCCTGTGGGCGGCGGCGCTGATCTACTTTTTCTGGGCGCTGAACCGCCGCAGCTTTGTATACATCTGGGATTATGTCAACTATATCAACAAGCAGTACAGCGCCGAAGCCGCCTTTTTGCAAAGCCCGGCGGCTGGCTTCCATTACATCTTCGGCTCTTTTGCCGAGGACTACACCAACTTCATTACCCTATTTCTGGATTTTCCCTTCTGCCTGAGCGACCGCACCGGCGACAGCTTTGCCTTCTGTCAGGTGTTCAGCATCCTGCCCATGCTGCTGGTGCTGCTGGCAGGGCTTACCATCAAGGTGGGGCAGATGCTGCAGGTGAAGAACCGCTTCTGGTACTTCCTTATTGGAATGTCGTGGATGGTCACCTACCCGTGGCTGCGCATGAGTGCCATGCTCAGCCAGCCGGACTGGTTCGGCCTGATCTTCGGCTTCAGCATCCTGCTGCTCACGCTGGACTTCCGGTTTGAAAAACTGGAGCCGGTGCGCTTTTGCCTGCTGTTTGCTGCCACGGCAGCCATCATCCTCTCCCGCCGGTGGTACTTATATTTTGTAGTGGGCTACTACTTTGCCTACGCGGTGCTGGTGCTGGTAAGCAGCGTGCGCATTGCCCGCGCCGGGCAGAAAAAGCAGGCGCTTTTGCAGGTGCGCAATCTGGTGCTGTTCGGGCTGATGTCCATGGTGGCCATGCTGGTGCTGCTGTGGCCGATGGTCAGCCACATCCTCGGTTACAGCTACGCCGACCGCTACGCCTACTATAACGGCGGCGGCATGGTCACGGAGATCTACCTGCAATACGCCCGCATGGGCCTGATGAACCTTGTGCTCATCGGTCTGGGCCTGTGGTTCTGCCTGAAAGTGCACAAAATGCCCGCGCTGCCCTGCCTTGCCGGGCTGGAGATCCTGCTGAGCATGCTGCTGTTCACCCGGGTGCAGACCACCGGTTCCCAACATATGCTGCTGTTCCTCCCGGGGTGGTTTATCCTGTTTTTGCTGGGCGCTGCCGCGCTGGCCGAGGGCATCACCCGCCGCCGGAACCTGAAGATCGGCTTCTGGCTGTTCACCATCGCCTTTGCCACCTCGGTGCGCTGCTCCCCGCTGACCACCGTCGCTCTGCCGGATTTTCTCATCGGCCGCACTATTCTCTCGGCCTCTCTGCAGGAGAGTGCCCGCGATTTTGCCGCTATTGATGACTTGGTCTATGACCGCAAGGATCTGCCCCAGATCAAGGCCATTGCCAACTGGATCGACACCCACTGCGCCGAGGGCGAGATCAGTTACATGATCCCCCACGACACGCTGTACTGCCCGGATCACTTCAAGAACTGCCAGCTGCCCGCGACCCCCATCAACGATAAGCTGGCCTTCGGCTTCTCGGTGCCGGGCACCCACAACTTCCCCATGCAGTTCTTTGAGGCAAAATACGTTCTCACCGCTGATCCTTTCCCGCTGACTCATGTAAATGACCCTGAGAACGAGATGTCCCACAAGCTGAACGAGAGGTTCCTCGCGGTGCGGGACGAGTACTTTGAGCAGGAAGCCACCTTTGATATGGGCAACGGCATCACCTTTACCATCTGGCGGCGCACCGTGGCCCCCACCCGCGCCGAGGTGGAGTACTACCTGAGCGCCTTTACCGAGGAAGATGCCAAATACCCGGAGATGTTCTCCGAGATCGCAGAAAGCTGGCTGGCCGCCCGCGGGCTGTAACGCCGCTTTTATAAAAAGGAGTGTTCGACTATGGAACAAACTGCAAACACCATGCCCGCTGCCGCCTTGGGGCAGTACAAGGGGCTTGCCTTCACCCGCCGGGTGCGCCCGGTATCGGAAAAGGCCGTGGAAGCGGATATCGGCAATCTGGCGCGTGTCCATGCGCCCTTTGTGCCGACTGGTGCCCCCGCTGCCCGCGGGATGCGGGTCACGCTGGATTTCGAGGGCTTTCTGGAGGGTGCACCCATCCCGGACAGCCGGATGGAGCAGGTGACCGTGGTGCTGGGCACCGGGCAGCTGATGCCCGCCGCAGAAGAAGCGGTGTACGGCCACTGCGCGGGCGAGACTTTCCGCTTCGACTTCACCTACCCCGCCGAGTTCCGCGTGCCGGAGCTTTCCGGCAAAACCGCACAGTTTGAGATCTGCCTGCACACAGTAGAGCGCAAACAAGTGCCCCCGGTGGACGATGCCCTTGCAAGATCCCTGGGCTATGACGATCTGGACGCCCTGCGGGAGAGCCTGCGGGAGAAAAAGCGTCTTTCCCACGAAGCCAACGCCGACCGCATTGCCGGGGCGGCGCTGCTGGATATGGCGGG
>ENA-OUQK01001126-OUQK01001126.1-human-gut-metagenome-genome-assembly--contig:-NODE-1126-length-14211-cov-3.964255_pt1 | contig 14211 bp, 17 predicted proteins | sample MGYA00237954_ERZ548842 | MGnify/ENA primary metagenome ERZ548842 (study PRJEB26490, sample SAMN05194704) | human gut metagenome | biome: terrestrial biome; feature: human-associated habitat; material... | reverse complement strand
AGTCTCGTGGGCTCGGAGATGTGTATAAGAGACAGTCCAAAGTGATGGCAGTCTCAGATCCATCCGCCCTGTGCGCACGGCGCCCTATCCGGGCTTTCCGACGGACGCGCAGCCGGTGCTGATGGCGGCGCTTTTGAAAAGCGCGGGCAGCACCGTTTTTGTAGAGAATATTTTTGAAAACCGTTACCGCCATGTCGACGAGCTTGCGCGCATGGGCGCGGAGGTGCGCGTCGCGGGGCGCGTGGCAGTCGTCACAGGACGCGAGCACCTGCACGGTGCGCGCGTCAAGTGCACCGACCTTCGCGCGGGCGCGGCGCTTGTGATTGCGGGCCTGCAGGCCGACGGACTCACGCGCATTTCGCGCATCGAGCACATCGACCGCGGCTATGAGAGCATCGAGCGCGACCTTGGCGTGCTGGGCGCGCATGTGCGGCGGGAGACGGGTACATAAGCAAACGAAGAAAAAAGGCAGGAAAACTATGGCGTCAAAGCGAAGAAACAGACGGCGCAGGCGGGGAAGAGCCTCTTTCCCGCTGAGACTTTTGTGCCTCGCGGTCGTGATTGCCGCATTTCTCGGCGCGCTGACGATGTTCTTCCGCATCGATATGATCGTGGTGGAGGGCAACGAGCGCTATACCGAGGAGCAGATCATCGAGGCTGCGGGCGTGCAGAAGGAGCAGAACCTTGTGCTGCTGAACAAATATAAGGTCAAACAATCCATTTTCGACACGCTTCCGTATGTGGAGACCGTTGTCATCAACCGCAAATACCCCGACGCGCTCATTCTGACCGTGACGGAGTGCACGGCCTCCGCTGCGCTGACGGGCGAAAACGGCACATGGCTCATGAGCGACGAAGGCAAAATTCTGGAGCGCGCGGCGCAGATCCCCGAGGGCTGCGCGCGTGTGACCGGCTGCACGCTCGTCGAGCCCGCGGTCGGCGCGATGGCGGCGTTTGCGGACGAGGATTCGTATAAATTCGAGCGCCTGCTCACGCTGCTGCGCACGGCGGAGGATAAGCAGCTTCTCTCCATGATCGGCGAGATCGACCTGAGCGACGGCACGGCCATCACCTTTACCTATTTGGACCGCTTTACGGTCAAAATGCCCTGGGATGCGGACATTGCCTACAAGCTCGGGAATGTGCGCACGGTGGTGGAGCAGCTTGAAGCCAACCAGACCGGCACGATCAACCTGATGAACGACGGCAGGGCTGACTTCATCCCGGAATAAAGGCGGAAGTTGACGTAAAAAAGTTTCCCCGAAATGGCCGATTGCTATTGACCCCGCGGGAAAACCGTAATACAATGATTAAGATAGCAAATACCTGATATTGTGGCGCTTGCAGCGGCAAGTGCCTTGCCCATACAACAGATTGCAGGAGGAACCGACATGGCATTCGGATTGGAGACCGGTCCTGAAAACGTAGTTAAGATCAAGGTCATCGGCGTTGGCGGCGGCGGCAACAACGTGGTCAACCGCATGGTTCGCACCGGTGCGCGCGGCGTCGACTTTGTCGCGGTGAACACAGATAAGCAGGCGCTCAACGTGTCTGCCGCCACTTATAAAATCCAGATCGGCGAAAAGCTGACGCATGGTCAGGGCGCGGGCTCCGACCCTGAGGTCGGCCGCAAGAGCGCCGAGGAGAGCCGCAACCAGATCGCCAAGGCGCTCGAGGACACCGATATGGTCTTCATCACCGCCGGCATGGGCGGCGGCACCGGCACGGGCGGCGCGCCCATTGTTGCCGAGATCGCGCGCGAGGCGGGCATCCTGACCGTCGGCGTCGTGACGAAGCCCTTCGGTTTTGAAGGCCGCCGCCGCATGACGCAGGCGGAAGCGGGCATCGAAGAGCTCAAGACCAAGGTCGACTCGCTCGTCATCATCCCGAACGAGCGCCTCAAGCACGCGACCGACCAGAAGATCACCTTTGCCAACGCGTTCGAGATCGCGGACGACGTGCTGCGTCAGGCGGTGCAGAGCATCTCCGACCTGATCCGCGACACCGGCTTCATCAACCTCGACTTTGCCGACGTGACCGCCATCATGAAGGACGCGGGCCTTGCCCACATGGGCGTCGGCCGCGCCGCCGGCAAGGGCAAGGCGGAGGACGCCGCCCGCATGGCCGTGGCCAGCCCCCTCATGGAGACGTCCATCAACGGTGCGCGCGGCGTGCTCATCAACATCACTGGCTCTGAGGATATGGGCCTGGAGGATGTCGAGACGGCCGCAAACCTCGTTCAGGAGGCTGCGCACCCGGACGCCAACATCATCTTCGGTGCGAGCTTCGATCCCTCGCTCGACGACGAGATCCGCGTGTCCGTCATTGCCACCGGCTTCGACGAGCCGGGCAAGGCGCAGGCCGAGCAGGCTGCCGCCGCTCCGGCGCAGGCCCCTGCTGCCGGCCTCTACACGGCCGCGGCGACCGCTGCCAAGGCTGCTGCTCCGGCTGCGGCCCCGGCCGCTCCGGCGACGCCGGCTCCGGCTGCTGCCCCGGCTGCGGACGCTGCCGCGCCCGCGGAGGAAGATCCGTTCGACAGCATCTTCAAGATCTTCAATTCCAAGTAATTCGACATTTTTTGACCAAAACCGCCTTCGCTCCTGTGAAGGCGGTTTTTGCATTCCAACGGAGGAGGCAGCTGCTTGAAAAACTGGCGCATTACCCGCGTTCTGATGTCCATGGCGGACACGTTTCTCGCCCGGCGCGTGACGCGCTCGGCGGCCGAGCTCGCCTACTGCATGGTCATGGCGCTGTTCCCGGCCATCATCTGCATATACGATCTGCTCGCGCTCATCCTGCGCGATCCGGCCGCCGTGCTGCGCATCGTTGAGACGCTCGTGCTCCCGCGCGAGACGCAGGCGCTCGTATCGGACTTTCTGACTTACGTGTCCGGCAACACGAGCGAGGTCATGTTCTTTGCCGCGCTGCTGGTCATGATCACGAGCGCGTCGGCCGCTTTCCGCGCCATGGCCGCCATCGTCGGCGAGATCCACGGCGGCAAACGCTTCGGCATCGTGCGCAGCACGATCGTGAGCGTGGCCTTTTCCGTGGCGTTTCTGCTGGTGCTGTACCTGTGCATCCTGCTCATGCTGACCGGCAAGCACTTTCTGCTCTGGCTCGATGCGCTGCTGCCGCATGTGAGCATCGTCTGGTCATGGACGTGGCTGCGGTTTTTGATCCTGTTTGCCATTCTGCTGATGATGATCCTGATCCTCTACCGGCTCACCACGCCGCGCCGGCCGCAGCACCGGGTGCTGCCGGGGGCGGTGTTTTCCGCCGTGGCGATCGTGTGCATGAGCATCCTGCTGTCGTGGCTGATCGGCAACAGCACAAAGTATTCCCTCGTGTACGGATCGCTCGCTTCGGCCGTGATCCTGCTGTTCTGGTTTCAGGCGTTCGGACTGCTGCTGATCCTTGGCGTGCTGCTCAACCATGCGCTTGAGGTGACTGCGGAACAAGAACCGTAGATGTGCCTGCTTCCTTAGAAAAGTTTGGAATCTTCCTTTACAAACCGACAATTTTCACGTATGATAATTGATTAAGAAGAGTTTGTGAGCCGAAGACGGCTTTTGCGCCGAAAAATTGATCGAATTCAGATTTTTTTGCAATAAAATTCGTTTTCAGGCATTATTCTCATGTGGGGTAATTCTATGCAAAATGATGATATGCACAGCGCCGGTTCGTGCATGGCCAGCGGCCAGCCGCCGGATGATGCGCTCATACTGCGCATCGCGCAGGGGGATACTGCGGCACTGGAAGTGCTGTATCGCCAGACGTCCTCCTCCATTTACGGCTTCGCGCTGTCCATCCTTCGGGATCCTGTGGCGGCGGAGGACGTGATGCAGGACACGTTTGTGAGCGTGATGCAGTCGGCACCGGGCTATCAGCCGTCGGGCAAACCGATGGCGTGGCTGCTGACGATCGCGCGCAATCTGGCGTTGATGCGCCTGCGCAGGGCAGAAAGTAAGAACCTGTCCTTTGATGAGCTGTTTCATGTGGAGGATACGCATGACGCTTATCAGACGACGGAAAACCATATGGTGCTTGAAAAAGTGCTGCATACGCTCACGGACGGCGAGCGGCAGATCGTGATGCTGCACGCGCTGTCCGGACTCAAGCACAGAGAAATTGCCGACCTGCTGGGTATCCCGCAGGCAACCGCTATTTCACGCTATAACCGCGCGCTGGCAAAGCTGCGCAATTCGATGGGAGGTGACGATCTTGACCGATAAGGAATTGCTGGAACGGCTGCGGGCTGAGGTCGCCGCCGTAACGCCGGATTGCTGGAGCGGCATCCTTGCGCGCGTCCAGTCTCCGGCGCAGCAGCCGGAGGAAGCGCCGGTCGTCCCGATGCCGGAGCGCAAGCGCCGCAGTGCCTGGCGGGGCTGGGTCGCCGCAGCGGCAGTGTTTTTCCTGGTCATCCTCGGTGGCGGGCTGTATGCTACGCAGGTGCCCGGCGGCGTCGCCACGCTTGATGCCAACCCCAGCATCGAGCTGACGGTCAATAAGCTCGGCCGCGTCCTGTCTGCCCGTGCGTGCAATCCGGACGCACAGCTTGTGCTCGACGGTCTGGAGCTGCGCAACCAGTCCCTGCAGACGGCGGCGGACGCGATCGTCGCCAATATGCAGGCGAACGGCTATGTCTCGGCGGATGCAAATTCGATCCTTGTGACGGTCGAGGCCGGCAAGGGCGATGCGCGCTTGTGCGGCCGGCTGGCGGACGCTGTGGAAAGCGCCCAGACGGACTGCGGCATGGAGTCGGCGGTCCTTGCACAGGTGCTCGAGGACGATCCTGCGCTGGAGGCGTATGCCTCTGCCGTGGGCGTCAGCGCCGGCAAGGCAATGCTGATCCGGCAGATCAGCGCCCAGGTGCAGGATCTGACCGGCAGCGAGCTGGTCGGCCTGCCGATCAATGATCTGAACATTCTGGCGGCGTCCAACCAGGTGGAGCTTTCCGGCATCGAATCCATCGGCGCTGCCAGCACCGGCGTATATGTTCCGTATGACAAGGCGCTGCAGGCGGCGCTTACGTGCTGCGGCCTGACTACGGATGACGTGACCAGGGCGAGTATGCGCTTTACGCTCATTGACGGCGAGATGGTCATGGAGTTCGTGCTCTCGGACGGCGAGCGGCACTATGTGTGCAGCGTCGATGCCGAAACGACTGAGGTCTGCCGCCTGACGGGCGATGAGCCGAAGCGGCCGGAAGAGGCGGAGATCGTTCCGGTCTCGCCGGTGGTGCGGCCGAATTCGCCCGTGACGCCGGCGCCGACTCCGACGCCCACCCCGATGCCGGCGCCGACTCCGACACCGACACCGACTCCGACGCCGATGCCGACGCCTGCCCCGACGCCGACTCCGACGCCGACGCCGCCCGTCGGCCCGGTCACGCAGGAGCAGGCGCTGAAGATCGCCATTGCGGCGGCCGGTATCTCGGAGAGTGACCTGGCCGCGTGGGATGTTCAGCTCGACGAGAGTGGTGTGCAGCCGGTCTACCGCGTGACGCTTACGACGGTGTACTACTTCCACCCCCGCTACGTCGTGGCTGTCGATCAGCAGACTGGAACGGTGCTCTCGGTGGAACAGTCCGCATAATTCAAGCAACGAAAAGGACGCCCGGTCGGGCGTCCTTTTTTGCTGCGCGCAGATATGGCGCATCCCTCTGCCGGTGGGGCAGAGGAATGCACGACTTCAGTTCATGAATTTTTCGATCGCCTGATTCAGCTCGTCGATGGCCTGCTGGTCGCCGGTCTCCACAGCGTCGGCCAGACAGTGGTCGATGTGATCCTTCAGGATAATCTTTGCTGTGTTGTTGAGCGCCGAGCGCACGGCTGCGAGCTGGATGAGCACCTCGGCACAGTCGCGTCCGTCCTCTACCATGCGCTTGACCGACTCCAGATGGCCGATCGCGCGGGCCAGCCGGTTGATGACCGCCTTGGTCTGCGTGTGGGTGTGCGGGTGCGCGTGGGTGTGCCCCTCGCCGCCGTGGCAGTGGGTGATGACGTTGCCGTTCTCGTCCACGTGCGTGTGCACCATCGTGTTGGGATCCTGTTCCGCCATGGTATCATCTCCTGTCATTTCGCCGCAATTTTACCGTGTTTTGCGCCGCTTGTCAATGCGCAGCCTCAGTAACCGTCGGCCTGCAGCGCGGCGCGCAGCTTTTCGATGGCCTTTTTCTCGATGCGTGAGACGTATGACCGGCTGATGCCGCAGCGCTGCGCGGTCTCGCGCTGCGTCAGTGCCTCACCGCCGCCGATGGCATAGCGCAGGCGGATGATCTCCGCTTCACGCGCATCGAGCACTTCGCCGATGCAGCGCCGCAGCGCCCGGCTGACCTCGTCCGCCTGGAGGTGTTCGTCCATGTCGTCGTCCTCGGACAGAATGTCGATCAGCGACAGGTTGTTGCCGTCGCCGTCCGTGTCGAGCACGTCCGAGAGCAGCATTTCCGACGCATTCTTGCGCGTGCTGCGAAAATACATCAGGATCTCGTTTTCGGCGCATTTGCTGGCGTACGTCGCCAGACGCACGCCCTTGTCGGGCCGGTAGGTGTTGATGCCCTTGATGAGCCCGATCGTGCCGATCGAGATCAGGTCGTCTGTGTCGTCATAGTGCGTGTAGTATTTTTTGATGATGTGCGCCACCAGCCGCAGGTTGCGCTCAATGAGCACGTTGCGCGCCTCCAGATCGCCCTGCAGCCAGGCGTCGAGATATTTGCGCTCCTCGGCCTCGCTCAGCGGACGCGGGAACGAGCCGCCGGGCGTCAGGCGCAGCATCAGAAATGCACTGCTCATCATCAGCATCAGGGTACTGTACAGCATTTTCAGCCCTCCGTTTCTGCCTGTGGCCATTCTATTCGGCGGCTGCAAGTACACTTGCCTGCCACACAATTTTCCGGATGTGCGCAAATGTTACACAACAAAGCGTTGATTACTGAATAAAAAATGACGGTGCGACGAAGAAAATCATACGTTATACTTGACAAAATGCCCAAAAAGCGTTAATCTTTGAACAGAAGGCCATTCCGGATTGAAAAATGGCCGGTGTGCTCAAAATTGAAAGGAGAACATATCATGGATTACAAAACTCTGAGTGTGAAGACGTTTATCGAGGACATGAACGGCAAAGAGATCATGATGAAGACGGTTCCGTCCCTGACCAAGTATCCCCTGAAGCTCTTCTACAAGAAGACCGTCGGCGACATCGTCAATCTCGTTCGCAGCAAGAAGCTCGTTCCGGAAGATGCCATCCAGGCTTTCATCAAGGACGTCGAGGCGCTCTAAGTTATCTCATATGCAACAGATCCCCTGCCAGCCGGCAGGGGATCGTTTTTTGCCTGTCAGGTTTACATAACTCTTATTTTTGCGCTGAAACGCAAAAAACCGGATTGACAATCCGTTCAACTTGTGGTACAAAGTAAGAAAAGTAATACGATTCTTACGGGAGGCAGATCGCATGGAATCCATGCAGGACAAATTCATGACCACGGTGCGCATCGGCCCAAAGGGGCAGATCGTGATCCCGAAGGAGGTGCGCGCGATGTTTGGGCTCGCGCCGGGGGACTCGCTCATCCTGCTGGCGGACCGCGAGCGCGGCATCGCGCTGCAGAGCAGCAGCTATTACGATTCGTTCGTGCGCGCGGTGTTCGATCAGGGCGCGCAGGCGGCCGCGCCGGATGTGCCCGAGGCCGAGACGAAGGTGTTCGCCTCCGCGCTGGAGCGGGAGTTGAAGAAGGGGAACGGCAAGTGAACATTCTGGAAGTGGAGGGCCTGTGCAAGACCTATCCGGCGTTTGCGCTGCGCGATGTGTCGTTCGCAGTCGAGCCGGGGACGATCATGGGCTTCATCGGCCGCAACGGCGCCGGCAAGAGCACGACCATCAAGTCCATGCTCAATCTCGTGCACCCGGACAGCGGCCGCGTGACCATGTTTGGCCAGGATTTTTACGCCAACGAGCCGGCCTGCAAGCAGCAGCTCGGCGTGGTGCTCGGCGGTGTGGATTTTTACCCGAATAAGAAGCTGCGCAGCATCACGAACGTGACGCGGACGTTTTACGACCGCTGGGACGAGGACAAATACCGGCACTATCTGCAGCTGTTCGCGCTCGACGAGACGAAGAAGGTCTCGCAGCTCTCGTCCGGCATGCGCGTGAAGTATATGCTCGCGCTTGCGCTCTCGCACGATGCGCGCCTGCTCATCCTTGACGAGCCGACGAGCGGACTCGACCCCGTGTCGCGCGACGAGCTCATGGAGCTGTTTCGCGGCGTGGTCAAAAGCGGCGAGCGCAGCATCCTGTTTTCGACGCACATCACGTCCGATCTCGAAAAGTGCGCCTCGCACATCACGATGATCAAGGACAGGCAGATCCTCTGCAGCGACACGCGCGACGGTTTTCTCGCGTGCTATCGCGCGCAGTTCGGCGACGGGCAGATGTCGCTCGAGGACATTCTTGTGCGCGTGGAAAGGAGAAGCTATGACAGCGAAGATTTTCTCTAAGGACCTGCGCCTTGCAGCGCACCCGATGATGTACGCGTTCGCGCTCTTCGGCGTCATGCTCATCATCCCGAACTATCCGTACACGGTCGTATTTTTCTACGGCCTGCTCGGCATTTTCTTCACGTTTCTCAACGGCCGCGAGAACAAGGACGTCTATTACTGCGCCGTGCTGCCGGTCACGAAGCGTGACCAGGTGCGCGCCCGCGCCTGGCTCGTCGTGGCGGTGGAGCTGGCGGAGCTTGTGATCGCGGTTCCGTTTGCGTTCCTCTCCGCGCGCATCAATCCCAACGGCACGAACCTCGCCGGCATCGACGCAAACGTCGCGCTCTTCGGCTGCGTGCTGCTGATCTACGGCGTGTTCAACGTTGTGTTCCTGCCCGTGTTTTATAAGACAGCCATCCGCGCCGGGCGAGCGTTTCTGCTCGCGGTCATCCCGATGACGGTGCTCATGGTGCTCGTCGAGGCGCTGTCCCATTTTCCGGCCGTCGGGCCGTATCTCGATGCGACCGACGCGGCCGGTCAGGTGCGGCAGCTGCTGGTACTGGCCGTGGGGCTGGCGGCGTTTGCGCTGCTGTCGTGGCTGGCATACCGGAAGGCGGCCAAAAATTACGAGCGGGTCGATCTGTGACGGGGGACTTGCCGGAACGCGAAAAATATGCTATCCTGAAAAGCAACTCGTGTGAGCTGCTTTTCATTTTTTCGTCCGGGAGGGATCTGCATGAAGAACAAACGTCTCTGGCTGTCGGTGACGCTGACGGTGCTGGTCGTCGTGTGCGCCATGCTCATTCTCTCGCGTGTCAACGAGGCGCGCAGCAACGCCGCGCCCGCCGCGCCGACGGATCTTATTCTCCCGCCGGACATCCAGACGACGGCGCAGCCCGATACGAAGAAGTATGACGACCTGCCGGATGTGGATATTTCCTCCTGGGAGTATCTCATTGCGAGTCAGGCGCATAATATCAGCGACTATGTTCCGGATGTGAGCAAGATCAGCGGCTCACAGTCCACGTTCGATTCCCGCGCCGTCGACGCGCTCAATGCGCTGCTCAAAGCGGCCAGGGACGCCGGCTGGAGTCCGTATATCTACTGCGCCTACCGTCCGTACCTGACGCAGGAGCAGCAGTATGAGGATCAGGTCAGCGAGAATATGCGCAAGGGCGACACGCGCGACGAGGCTGAGACGGCCGCAGCGCGCGTGGCCGCGCCCCCCGGCACGAGCGACCACCAGACCGGCCTCGGCGCGGACATCGTTGACCAGTACTATTCCTCGCTGAGCGTGGACACGGTCAACGCGCGCTTTCTGACCTGGCTCGCCGACAACTGCGCGGACTACGGTTTCGTCATCCGCTACCCGTCGGACAAGGTCAGCATCACCGGGCGCAACGAGCCGTGGCACGTGCGCTATGTCGGCGACGCGGCGGCGCGGTTCATGACCGAGCACAACCTCTGCCTGGAGGAATTCGTGGCGTTGTACCAGTAAGTGTCCGGCGGCGCAAAAAAAGGCTTGCATTGTCCGGCGCGGGATGGTATGATATTGCCGTACGAAGGAAGCAGGATTTGACAGAGTGGGCACTCGCCCACTCTTTTTCTTGATGTCTTTCGAAGTGTCAGAAAATGGAATGGTGATCTATGAGTAAATTGACAGATGCCGTCCTGGCGCTGGCCGGGCCTGTGGCCGCGCAGCAGGGATGCGAGATCTGGGACGTGGAGTACGTCAAGGAAGCGGGCAGCCGCTACCTGCGCGTGTATATCGACAAGCCGGACGGCGTGTCGATCCAGGACTGCGAGGATTTCAGCCGTGCGCTCGATCCGATCCTTGACGAGGCCGACCCCATTCCCGACAGCTATATTTTCGAGGTGTCGTCCGCGGGAGCGGAGCGGCAGCTCAAGCGCCCGGGCGATTTCGAGCGCTTCCTCGGCGCGCAGGTCGAGGTGCGGCTCTACCAGCCGGTCGACGGCAGCAAGGTGCACATTGGCACGCTCGAGCAGTATGACAACGGCGACGTGACCGTCTCTGACGGCAAGACCCGCCGTGTCTTTCAAAAATCCGCCATCGCACAGGTGCGCCTGCACCTGACCATATAAGGAAAGGGAATTCGACCATGAACGCAGAATTTTTTGACGCAGTTGCAGATATCGAAAAAGAAAAAGGTATTCCGCGCGAATATATGTATGAGAAGATCCGTCAGGCCATGCTGACGGCGTTCCGCAAGGACACGCCCGACTGCGAGGACAACGTGGAGGTCATTCTCGACGAGGCGAAAAAGAAGATCGAGATGGTCGTCAAGAAGACGGTCGTCGCGCGCGTCATCGACCCGTATGTCGAGATCAGCGAGGAGGCGGCGCACCGCATCAGCAAGCGCGCCAAGATCGGCGACGTGGTCAGCGTCCCGGTCGAGACCAAGCAGTTCGGCCGCATCGCGGCGCAGGCTGCCAAGCAGGTCATCATTCAGGGCATCCGAGAGGCGGAGCGCGGCATGATCTACGAGGAGTTCAACTCCAAGGAGCATGAGATCCTCACCGGCGTCGTCAATAAGATCGACCCGCGCACCGGCTGCGCGTTTTTGAAGATCAGCTCCAACTCGGACTATACCGAGGCCATGCTTGCCCCGGCGGAGTGCATCCGCGGCGAGGTGCTGCATGAGGGCGACCGCATCAAGGTCTACGTGGTCGAGGTGCGCAACAGCACGCGCGGCCCGCAGGTGCTCATCAGCCGGACGCATCCGGGCCTGGTCAAGCGCCTGTTCGAGCTGGAAGTGCCGGAGATCTTTGACGGCACGGTCGAGATCAAGTCCATCGCCCGTGAGGCCGGCAGCCGCACGAAGATGGCCGTCTGGGCGGAAGATCCGGTCATCGACCCGATCGGCGCGTGCGTCGGCCCGAAGGGCGGCCGTGTCGCAAGCGTCGTCAACGAACTCGGCGGCGAGAAGATCGACATCGTCAAGTACAGCGAGGTGCCGGAGGAATTCATCGCGGCCGCACTGGCGCCGTCCGAGGTGCTGGAAGTGACCCTGCTCGACGAGGGCAAGAGCTGCCGCGTCATCGTGCCAGATAACCAGCTCTCGCTCGCCATCGGCAAGGAGGGGCAGAATGCCCGCCTGGCCGCGAAGCTCACCGGCTATAAGATCGACATCAAGCCGGAGAGCGAGGCATAAACCGAAAGGAGGCAGTCACCCATGCCCAAGTCCATTCCCCAGCGGCAGTGTGTCGGCTGCCGTGAAAAGAAGCCCAAACCGGAGCTGATCCGGGTGGTGCGCGCGCCCGACGGGGCCATCTCGCTCGATGCGCGCGGCAAGGCGGCGGGCCGCGGCGCGTATCTTTGCCCGAAGGCCGCGTGCCTGAAAAAGGCGCAGAAGAACCGCGCGCTCGAGCGCGCGTTCGACGTGCCCATTCCGGCGGAGATCTATGAGCAGCTCGCAGCGGAACTGGAGGTGCTCGGCGACGGATAAAGCAGCCAACTATCTCGGCCTCATGCGCAAGGCCGGGCGCATCGCGCTCGGGGAGCATGACGCCGGAGCGGCGGCGCGTGCCGGCAAGGCGCGCCTGCTGCTGCTGGCGCAGGACGCATCGGACAATGCGCGCAAGCGCGCCGAGGGCTTTGCCCATGCGGCGCAGGCGCCGCTGCTGCGCCTGCCGTACACGAAGCAGGCGCTGTCCGACCGGCTCGGCAAGACCGGCTGCGCCATCGCGGCAGTCACCGATCCGGGCCTGGCGAAGGCCTTTGTGTCTGCGCTGGCGCAGGCAGATCCGGAGCAATACAGCAACACGGCGGCAGAGCTTGCCGCACAGACGAGAACAGACACGGGCACGGCGTCGACAGGCGGCGGGCGCAACGGCAAGAGGAGGAAACGAGTATGAGCGGATTGATTAAATACAGAGTGCATGAGGTGGCGAAGGATTTCGGCATGACCTCGAAGGAGATCACGCAGATCCTGACGGATTATGCCACCACTCCGAAAAATCATATGCAGGTGCTGGAGGACGACGAGCTCAACGACATCTTTGAGTATCTCACGCAGCACCATCAGGCGGCCAGCCTGGAGGAGCTCTACAAAGTGCCGGACCAGCCGAAGGCCAAGCCGCAGGCAGCCCCGGCCGCGCAGGGCGCTGCGCCCAAGGGCGAAGCCGCACCCGCAAAGCAGCCGCAGCAGGCTACCCAGCCGCAGCAGCAGCACAAGCCGAAGAAGGACGACAAGCCGCACCAGCCGCGTCAGGTGGCCGAGCGCCGCGTCGTCGATACCCGCGGCGCGACGACGAACCTGTCCAAGTACGACCAGCGTCTGGACGATCTCGTGCCCGAGCGCGCGCAGAATAAGCGCGGCGGCAAGCAGAAGATCCAGAACCGCAACCGTCAGCGTCCGCAGAATCCTGCCGCCGGCGCCAAGCGCCGCCAGGAGGAGCGCGACAAGATGCAGAAGCTGCAGCTGGAGATCGCAAAAAAGCAGCAGCTCAAGGTCCAGATCCCGGACACGATCTCCGTCGGCGAGCTCGCGTCCCGCATGAAGAAGACCGGCGCAGAAGTCGTGCGCCGTCTCGTGAAGATGGGCGTCATGGCGTCGCTGTCCGATACCATTGATTACGATACCGCCGCGCTCGTGGCCATGGAGCTCGGCTGTAAGGTCGAGCACGAGGTTATCGTGACGGTCGAAGAGCGCCTGATCGACGACCGCGAGGACAGCGAGGACGAACTCGTCCCGCGCGCCCCGGTCGTGGTGGTCATGGGCCACGTCGACCACGGCAAGACCAGCCTGCTCGACCGCATCCGCCGCACGAACGTCGCGGCCGGTGAGGCCGGCGGCATCACGCAGCACATCGGCGCTTACCGCGTCATGGTCAACGGCAAGCCTGTCACCTTCCTCGACACGCCGGGCCATGAGGCGTTCACGTCCATGCGTGCCCGCGGCGCTATGGTCACGGATATCGCCATCCTCGTCGTCGCGGCCGATGACGGCATCATGCCGCAGACGATCGAGTCGATCAACCACGCGAAGGCCGCCGGCATCCCGCTGGTCGTGGCCATCAACAAGATGGATGTCCACGGCGCGAACCCCGACCGCATCAAGCAGCAGCTCACGGAGTACGGTCTCGTGCCCGAAGAGTGGGGCGGCGAGACGATCGTCTGCCCGATTTCGGCCAAGACCGGCGAGGGCGTGGACAAACTGCTCGAAAACCTGGTCCTGCTCGCCGAAATTCTGGAGCTCAAGGCCAACCCCAACCGTGCCGCTCGCGGCACGGTCATCGAGGCCCGCATGGACAAGGGCCGCGGCCCGATCATGACCGTGCTCGTGCAAAACGGCACGCTCCATCAGGGTGACATCATCATCGCCGGCACGGCCGTCGGCCGTGTGCGCACGATGACCAACGATAAGGGTCAGCGCGTGACGAAGGCCGGCCCGTCCATCCCGGTCGAGATCGCCGGCATGTCCGAGGTGCCGAGCGCGGGCGACAAGTTCAACGCCGTCGCCGACGAGCGCATGGCGCGTGAGCTCGTCGAGGAGCGCAAGCAGCAGAAGAAGGATGCCGCCAACGCCGGCAGCAAGAAGGTCTCGCTCGACGACCTGTTCTCCCGCATCCAGCAGGGCGAGATGAAGGACTTCAACATCATCGTCAAGGCCGACGTGCAGGGCAGCGCCGAGGCTGTCAAGTCCTCGCTCGAGAAGCTCTCGAACGATGAAGTGCGCGTGCAGGTCATCCACTCCGGCGTCGGCGCCATCAACGA
>ENA-OUQK01001120-OUQK01001120.1-human-gut-metagenome-genome-assembly--contig:-NODE-1120-length-14264-cov-24.459216_pt1 | contig 14264 bp, 9 predicted proteins | sample MGYA00237954_ERZ548842 | MGnify/ENA primary metagenome ERZ548842 (study PRJEB26490, sample SAMN05194704) | human gut metagenome | biome: terrestrial biome; feature: human-associated habitat; material... | reverse complement strand
CAGCCGCCGGAGCGGTGCTTAAGCCGTCAGGCGGGAATTGTGCGGTGTTGCCTTAGTAGGTGGAAGCCCGGTGCGCTGCACCGGGCAAAAAAGATATTAGGCCGTTGGCCATCTGTAAGTAAGCATTATAAAATTAAAGCATTCAGAGATTAAGTTACAAGGTCGGTCGAAATATACGGATTGTATATTTTAATATATATTATCCATTCGCAAATTTCACGAAACTCTTGCCATGCTCTCTACTCATTTTTTGAGCCGCGCCACGCGCGGCGGTCCACCTTCATTATTCATTATTCTCTATTCTTTATTTATTCCTTCAACTCGTCCCTCCTAACTCCTAATTCCTAACTGCTTTCGTTTTTCTGCTGTCAAACCTGCCAAAACATGCACCGTATTCTTGTGCTTGTATACACTTTTTTCGGCCTGCAGAATCGGCTATAATGTATGTATACAAGGTCAGTGAAACGGTTGGCATCCCGCCAGTCCGCTGCCGCTGCAAGCAAAACAGGAGGATTCCGCCCCATGGATATTCGTTATTCCTGCAATCAGCGTGACTTCAAGCGCTATACCACCGAGGAAGTCCGCAATGAGTTCCTGATTACCGATCTGTACAAAGCAGATGAGATGGTTGCCGTTTACAGCCATGTTGACCGCATGGTCACGTTGGGCTGCATGCCGGTCAACGAGGTCGTGTCCATTGATAAGGGCATTGACATTTGGGCAAACTTTGGCACCCACTATTTCCTGGAGCGCCGCGAAATCGGCATTTTCAACATTGGTGATGGTGCCGGTACCATTACCGCAGACGGCGTGGCCTATCACCTGGGCTATAAGGACTGCCTGTACATCACCCAGGGCACCAAGGAAGTTACCTTTGCCAGCGATGATACCGCCAAGCCCGCCAAGTTCTATATGGTCAGTGCTCCGGCCCACTGCCGTTACGAAACCAAGCTGATCACCTTGGCTGACGCTGCCAAGCGCCCGCTGGGCACCCTGGAAACCTGCAACAAGCGCACCATCAACCAGTTTATCCACCCCAGCGTGCTGAAAACCTGCCAGCTTTCCATGGGCATGACCGCTCTGGAGCCGGGCAGCAACTGGAACACCATGCCCAGCCACACCCACGAGCGCCGCATGGAGATCTACACCTACTTCGAGATTCCCGAAGGCCAGGCCGTATTCCACATGTGCGGCGAGCCGACCGAAACCCGCCATGTTGTGATGCACAACTATGATGCTGTTATCAGCCCGTCCTGGAGCATCCACAGCGGCGTTGGCACCTCCAACTACACCTTCATCTGGGCCATGGGTGGTGAAAACATGGAATTCGATGACATGGATAACATTGCTACGACTGATCTTCGGTAAAACCTTTTTATAAAGAAAAAAGAATAAAGAATAATTAAAAATGATGGTGGACCGCCGCGCATAGCGCGGCTCAGAAAATCAGGTTCGTTTTTATGGAAAATAATGTACTACTGGAAAAGTCGCTGGCTTTTGCTGCGCGCATCGTAAAAGTTTACCGCTATTTAAGTGAGCAGCAGCACGAAACCGTTCTTTCCCAACAATTACTGCGCAGTGGAACTTCAATCGGTGCCAATGCTAACGAAGCTGTCTATGCAGTAAGTAAAGCGGATTTTATTTCTAAGCTCCATATTTCCTTAAAAGAAACCGCTGAAACGGAGTATTGGCTGCGTTTGCTGACTCTTTCACAGTACTTAACAGCTGCCGAAAGCCAATCATTGCTTACTGACTGCCTTGAACTCAAGCGCATTTTAATTGCCATTCTAAAAACTTCAAAGTCCACTTCTGAACCGCCTGCAACCTAATATTTAATCCGTGCCGAAGGCACACCTTCATTATTCTTTATTATTTATTCTTTCTTCATTTCCAATCTCGTTCCCCTGCCGCTCTATGCGCGGCTTTTGAATTACATAACATCACTTTCAGGAGGTAAGAAATATGTCTGTCTGCACCCCGAAATCTTTTGATCTGACCGGCAAGGTTGCCCTGATCACCGGCGCTTCTTACGGCATCGGTTTTGCTATCGCCACCGCTATGGCAAACTGCGGCGCTACCATCGTTTTCAATGATATCAAGCAGGAACTGGTTGATAAAGGTCTGGCCGCTTACAAAGAGGCTGGCATCACTGCCCATGGCTATGTCTGCGATGTTACCAACGAGGACGCCGTCAACGCCATGGTCAAGCAAATCACCGAGGAAGTCGGCCACATCAACATTCTGGTCAACAACGCCGGTATCATCAAGCGCATCCCCATGTGCGAAATGACCGCTGCACAGTTCCGTCAGGTCATCGATGTTGACCTGAACGCTCCCTTTATCGTTGCCAAGGCCATCATCCCTGACATGATCGAGCAGGGCGGCGGCAAGATCATCAACATCTGCTCCATGATGAGCGAACTGGGCCGTGAGACTGTTTCCGCTTACGCTGCTGCCAAGGGCGGCCTGAAGATGCTGACCAAAAACATTGCTTCCGAGTACGGTCAGTACAACATTCAGTGCAACGGCATTGGCCCCGGCTACATCGCCACCCCGCAGACCGCGCCTCTGCGTGAGATCCAGCCGGACGGCAGCCGCCATCCGTTTGACCAGTTCATCGTTGCCAAGACTCCCGCTGCACGCTGGGGCAACGCCGAGGACCTGGGCGGCCCCGCTGTCTTCCTGGCATCTGAAGCTTCCGATTTCGTCAACGGCCTGATTCTGTACGTTGACGGCGGCATCCTGGCCTACATCGGCAAGCAGCCGGGCTGATTGGGTGTCGGTTTGTCTCCCATAAAGGTCTGACCTGATCATAAAAGATTTTCCCCCGTTTTGCAGCAGGCGTAAATGCCGCTGCGGAACGGGGGATTTGTTTTTTATGTTGATGTATGGGCATTTTTTAATAGGCTCGCAGTTGGATTATTTGAGTTACGGAATATTTCGCAGCTCGTCCGCAGGCGCACAATGTGCGCCTCTACTAGTGTGGTAATTTTCAAATATACGCTTACGGCGGTGAGGTAAGGTTTTCGCCTCCTGCCCCACCCTACCTCCAATTCCTAATTTCTCATTCCTCATTCCTAATTAAAATAGTTTCTCCCTCCTACCTCCCAACTTTTTCTCTTCGCCCCGATTTTGCCCTCTTTTTTTGCCCTTTTGCACAAGAGAAAGATTCTCATTTTATGGAAAAAGCCCTGCTGTCTTTCAGGCAGCAGGGCAATTTTTACAATGTTTTATTTTCTGATTTGTGCAGAATTACAGGTGGAAGTAACGCTGTGCGTTGTAGTAGCTGATGCCTTCCACGATCTTCTTCAGGGTCTTCTCATCGCTGGGGTACTGGCCATTCTCGACCCAGTTGCCGATGAGGTTGCACATCAGGCGGCGGAACAGTTCGTGGCGGGTGTAGCTCAGGAAGCTACGGCTGTCGGTCAGCATGCCGATAAAGTTGCCCAACAGCCCCAGGCGAGCCAGGGTCTTCATCTGCTGGTACATTCCGTCGTCGGTATCGCAGAACCACCAGGCAGAGCCCAGCTGGATCTTGCCGGGAACTTCGTCATCCTGGAATGCACCCAGGATGGTGCCCAGCATGTCAAAGTCGGCGGGGTTCAGGCTGTACAGGATCACCTTCGGGCATTCGCCGGTCTCGGTCAGCTTGCTCAGCAGGCTGCTGATGGCGGCGCTGCCATCGGTCACAGCGATCATATCAAAGCCAGTATCGGGGCCCAGCTTCTTGTACATCTTCTGGTTGACATTGCGCAGGCAGCTGTAATGGATCTGCATGGCAACGTTATACTTTTTGTACAGGCGGCCCAGGCTGATCAGCAGGTAGGTGGTGTATGCGTCGCCCTCTTCCTGGGTCAGCGGCTCACCGGCCATAGCCTTTTTGAAAGCTGCGGTTGCCTTTTCGGCGTTGGTCTCCACGTAAGGAACATAATCCAGCCCGTGGTCAGAAGCGCGGCAGCCCATCTCAACAAAGAACTGCAGGCGCTCTTCCAGAGCGTTGACCACACAGTTGGCGCAGGCGAACTTGCGGCCAACAACTTCTTCCAGCTTATGGATGTAATCTGCAAAACCGTCCTTGCGGATGTTCAGGGCCTTGTCCGGGCGGAAGGAAGGTGCAACAACAACCTTGATGGTGGGGTCTTCCTTGATCTTCTTGTGCCATTCCAGGCTGTCGATGGGGTCATCGGTGGTGCCAACCATGGCAACGTTGCTCTGCTCGATCAGGCCGCGCACGGTCATCTTGGGATCATGCTGCAGCTTATCGTTGCACAGGTTCCAGACTTCCTCAGCGGTATCGCCGTTCAGAACGCCGTTGTAGCCAAAGTACTTTTTCAGTTCCAGGTGGCACCAGGTGTACATCGGGTTGCCGATGGCCATTTCCAGTGCTTCTGCAAACTTCTGGAAGCGCTCGCGGTCCGGCTTGTCACCGGTGATGTACTCTTCGGGCACACCGTTGGAACGCATCACGCGCCACTTATAATGGTCGCCGAAGTAGTAGTCAGAGCCATCGGCCAGAACCTGATGGCCGCCCAGCCATACCTGAGCGATATTTTCAAAGCGGCGGTCCTCGTAGATCTCCTGCGGGGGAATGTGGCAGTGATAGTCTACGATAGGCAGCGTTTCTGCATAATCATGATACAGGTGCTGCGCGGTGGGGGTTTCCAGCAGGAAATCCTTGTCCATAAATGCTTTCATAATTGCAAGCTCCTTCGTTGTGTGCTGTGGGTCAACAGAACGAATCATGCTGCCCCCAAACAGCAGAATAAAACATAAGCTGATATTATTATACATACTTGCAGCGGTTTGAACAAGTTGCAAATCTTGCCCTTTTGATGTAAAAAGCACTAAAAATATTGCATCCCGCTTGTGCAAAACAGGGAAAGGGAAAAAAGTCAAAAAAGGAGCGCAAAATATATGCGTTTCTTCACGAAAGCATCTTGACGTTGCAAGCAAAAAAAAATACAATGAAGCTAAACAAGGCGCTTACGCAGCGCAGGGCGTTTTTGTCTGGCCCTGCACACCGCCGCCGTAATTGCACACATTGCAAAGGAGAATTTCCAATGGAAACTTTGAATTATCAGGTCCTTGAAAAATCCGGTTATGATGGCTACATTCTGAAAAATGCCCCCGAAAAGGTTTTGCAGTTTGGTGAGGGCAACTTCCTGCGTGCCTTTGTTGACTACTGGTTTGACCTTGCCAACGAAAAAGCTGACTGGAACGGCAAGTGCGTTCTGGTTCAGCCCATCGCCCCCGGCCTGGCCAAGATGATCAACGAACAGGAGGGCCTGTACACCCTGTACCTGCGCGGCAGCGAAAACGGCCAGAAGGTCGATGACAAGCGCGTGATCTCCAGTGTATCCCGCTGCCTGAACCCGTATGAAAAAGCTGATTACGAAAAGATGATGGACGTTGCCGCCAGCGACGACCTGGAAATCATCGTTTCCAACACCACCGAGGCCGGTATCGTTTATGATCCCGCCTGCCAGCAGAACGACTGCCCGCCGTCCAGCTTCCCCGCAAAGCTGACCCAGGTGCTGTACCACCGCTACAAGGCCGGCAAGAAGGGCATCATCATGCTGGCCTGCGAGCTGATTGACAACAACGGCAAGGAGCTGCTGAAGTGTGTCAACCAGTACATTGACCAGTGGGGCCTGGAAGACGGCTTCAAGAAATATGTCAACGAGGACTGTACCTTCTGCGGCTCTCTGGTTGACCGCATTGTTCCGGGTCGCATCCGCGACCCGAAGGAAGTTGCCGAGCTTGAAGAGAAGCACGGTTACGCTGACCCCCTGCTGGACGTTGGCGAGGTTTTCGGCGTGTGGGTCATTGAGGGCGACACCAAGCTGAACGATATCCTGCCGTTCCGCAAGGCTGGTCTGGAAGACCACGTCTTTGTTACCCCCGATATGAGCCCGTATAAGAAGCGCAAGGTCCGCATCCTGAACGGCGCACACACCGGTTTTGTTCTGGGTGCTTACCTGGCAGGCTTCGACATTGTGCGTGACTGCATGCACGACGAAACCATCCTGGGCTACATGAACAAGATGCTGCTGCAGGAAGTTGTTCCCATCCTTCCGCTGGATCAGGACGACTGCAAGAAATTTGCTGCCGCTGTGGAAGACCGCTTCAACAACCCGTTCGTCAACCATGAGCTGATGAGCATTTCCCTGAACTCCACCTCCAAGTGGCGTGCCCGCAACATGCCGTCCTTCCTGGAATATATCGAGAAGAACGGCAAACTGCCCACCTGCCTGACCATGAGCTTTGCCGCTTACATCGCATTCTATTCCAACAACATCCAGGAACTGAACGATAAGGGCCTGGTCTGCAAGCGCGCCAAGGGCAACGAGTACACCGTTTCCGATGACCGCTATGTGCTGGAATTCTACAATGCCCACAAGGATGACGACATTCCGACCCTGGTTCATGCTGTTATGACCAATGAGCAGATGTGGGGCCAGGATCTGACCAAGGTTGCCGGTTTTGAGGAAGCCACCGTCAAGAACCTGACCCTGATCCGTGAGCAGGGCGCAATGGCCGCTTATAAGAGCTGCCTGTAATTTGAGTTAGGAGGTAGGAGTGAAGAGGTAGGAGTTAGGGAGCAGCGCAGAGCCTTTGGTTATCTGCAAAAAGCCCTAAGGCAATACCGCACAATTCCCGCCTAACGGCTCAAGTGCCGCTCCGGCGGCTGCGGCACGGCATCTGCGTTGCCAAAATGCTCGATAATGTCGGGTTGCGGTACCCGCATCGTGCTTCGGGGGCAAAAGCCCCTCGCACTCTGCGACCGCTGCCCCTGCTTCGGTTCGCTGTTTCCGCCACTGGCGGCGCTCACCTTTGCAGCATCCAGTATTATCTGCGCTTTTGGCTTAGCATCTGCCGCACCTCGCTCGCCGTATCGGCACTTAGAATTATGCGGTATTGCCCTAAAAGCAGGGCTAACAATTCCTAACTTCTACTTCCTAACTCCTACCTGTTTTTATCGTAGTAAGGAGATTCTGTATGCCTCTTGCAATCAAGATCAACCCCAAGGATAATGTTGTGGTTGCCCTGCATCCCATTGCCAAAGGCACCGCTGTGCCGGTGGACGGTGCATCTGTGACCGCTGTTGAAGATATCCCCCAGGGCCACAAGATGGCCATTGCCCCCATCCACACGGGCGAAAACGTCATCAAGTACGGGTTCCCCATCGGCCATGCCACCGCTGATGCCGTGCCCGGCACCTGGATGCACACCCACAATGTAAAAACCAACCTGTCCGGCGAGATCGAGTACAGCTACCACCCCAATGTGCACCCGCTGGCCCCCGTTGCTCCCGAAACCTTTATGGGCTACCGCCGCAAGGATGGCCGTGCAGCCACCCGCAACGAGATTTGGATCATCCCCACCGTTGGCTGCGTGAACGACTGCGCCAAAGCCCTTGTGCGGGACAATCAGGATCTTGTGACCGACAGCATTGACGGGCTGTACACCTTCACCCATCCGTTCGGCTGCTCCCAGACCGGCCATGACCACGCCCAGACCCGCAAACTGCTGGCTGCGCTGGCCCGCCATCCCAACGCCGGTGCCGTGCTGGTGCTCTCCCTTGGCTGCGAGAACCTGACCCATGAGCAGTTCCTGACCGAATTGGGCGAATACGACCATGACCGCATCAAGTTCCTGACCTGCCAGGATGTGGACGATGAGCTGGTTGCGGGTCGTGAGATCCTGAAGGAACTGGCCGCTTATGCTGCCCAGTTCCAGCGCGAGCCGATTCCCTCCAGCGAGCTGGTGGTCGGCATGAAGTGCGGCGGTTCGGACGGTTTGTCCGGCATTACCGCCAACCCCACCATCGGCCGCTTCAGCGATATGCTGTGCGCCCGCGGCGGTTCCACCGTGCTGACCGAAGTGCCGGAAATGTTCGGTGCCGAGGGCTTTTTGATGGATCGCTGCCAGAACGAAAAAGTGTTTGAGAAGGCCGTGCATATGATCAACGGCTTCAAGGAATACTTCATCAGCCACAACGAAGTTGTGTACGACAACCCCAGCCCCGGCAACAAGCAGGGCGGCATCACCACGCTGGAGGATAAATCCTGCGGCTGTGTGCAGAAGGGCGGCAGCGCCCCCATCATGGACGTTATCGGCTATGGCGATGCTGTGACCACCAAGGGCCTGAACATGCTGTACGGCCCCGGCAACGATCTTGTCTCCGCCACCGCCCTGACCGCCGCCGGCGCCCACATGATCTTGTTCAGCACGGGCCGCGGCACTCCGTTCGGTGCCCCCGCTCCCACCCTGAAAATTGCTACCAACAGCCAGCTGGCTGCCAAAAAATCCACCTGGATCGATTTTAACGCCGGTGTTGTTGCTGACGGCGAAAAGACGCTGGATGAAGCCGGTGCTGACCTGTACCAGCTGGTGCTGGACGTTGCTTCCGGCAAGCAGACCTGCGCCGAGAAGAAGGGCTTCCGCGAAATTTCCATCTTCAAGGATGGCGTTGTGCTGTAATTTTTGCACTGATGCTCTGGCTCCTGCCGCATTTTTTACCCAAAAGGGTAGAGCCGGGAACATTTTGAGAGTATAATAGAATCAAGAAGTGCCCGCCGGGAGCTGTGTCTGCCTGCGGTGCACAAAGTGGAACGGCTCCGGGCGTTCCGGGTGCTCTGGGATCAAGGCGCTGTGCGCTGCTCCAAGAATCCCGGTGCGGTCGGGCCGTTTTTGTAACTGAAGAAAGGGGACTGTAACAATGTCCAAGCTGACTGCCGGTACTTACGAAAAGTACAATGCCAAATATTCCACCCTTACCCTGACCGATGGGGAGTACGCCCTGACCGTTACACCGGAAAAGGGCGGCATGGCAACCTCCTTCACCAAAAGCGGTGAGGAATACCTCTGGCTGCGCGATAAGAACTATGAATCCTCGGACCGCCCCCGCTGCGGCGTGCCCATCCTGTTCCCCAGTTGCGGCAAGCCGGACGGCGGTGTGCACCACTTTAACGGCTCCGATTATCCCATTGAGGTCCACGGCTTTGCCGATTTGCTGCCCTGGCAGGTCAAGACCGCTGCGGATGATGAGATCGTGCTGACCCTGACCCCCAACGGCCTGACCAAGTTTGTTTACCCCTTTGATTTTCTGCTGGAAATGCGCTATACCCTGTCCGGTGCCAAGGCCGGGTTGGAACTGACCGTGCACAACACCAGCGACAAAGCCCTGCCGTTCAGCATCGGCTTCCACCCGTATTTCGCAGCTTCCAAGCTGGAGAACGTCCACTTTGACATCAACGCCGCCACCTGCTCCGAGAACGCCAAGGGCGAGCAGCCCGCCGCACCGGAAACCATCACCTTGACCCGCAAGGAAGGCTCCGCAGATTCCATCCGCCTGATGACCGGCGTAAAGAGCCCGATGCGCCTGACCGATTCCGGCAGCGGCCACACGGTGGAAGTTGCCTTTGATGAAAGCGTGTTCACCAACGGCGTGCTGTGGCAGCAGGATGCCGAGACGTTCGTCTGCATGGAGCCCTGGAACGGCTGGGCCAACAGCGTGAACGAAGCCGGCCGCCACATTGAGCTGGCCCCCGGCGCAAGCAAGACCTTTGCCTGGAGCATTACCATCGGCTGAGCTTAACCGCCTGCCCTGCATCTGCTGAACATTTTTAACCAACTGCCCTCTGCTGTGTGGAAAACTGCAGGGGGCAGTTTGCTTTGCCCGGCTGCCAAAATTTCCTGTCCAAAATTACACAATCTGCCTGCTTTACCGGATTGTATTTTGTTTGACAAAATGTTACCATATTCTTATAAATATAAAAGTTAAATATAAAAGTTTTAACGCCAACATTCCGCTGCCCACCGGGCAGCTGCGATCATAGAGGAAACCGCCGATGGAACAAAACAAACAGCCGTCGGGGCAGCCCCGCAAGCCGGAACAGCAGCCCCGCCAGACCTACCGCAAACAGTCCCAGCCCAAGCCCCCGCAGGGCCGCCGCCCACAGCCCAAAAAGAAGCAGCAGCCCAACCTGCGTCTTGCACTGGCCGCGTGCGTGCTGGTTGCCGTTGTGGCGCTGGTAGTGATCGGGCTGGTAGCCTGCAACAGCGGGCAGAAAGCCCCCCTGACCATTGACCCCGGCACCAGTGCCGGAGCGTGGGCCAAGAACGATGCCGGGTACTACTTTAACAGTGACGGAGAGCCGATTCTGGCCGCCACCAAAAAAGGCATTGACGTGAGCAAGTATCAGGGTGAAGTGGACTGGGAGAAAGCCCAGGCTGCCGGGATCGATTTTGCCATGATCCGCTGCGGCTTTGGCAGCGAGTGGAACGGCACCGGCGATTACGCCCAGGACGATGAACAGTGGCGCCGCAACGCGGACGAATGCACCCGCCTTGGCATCCCCTTTGGCACCTATCTGTACTCTTACGCCACCACCGAGGAACAGGCCAAATCGGAAGCCGAACACGTTGCCCGCCTGCTGGGCCTTGTGGCACCCCCGCACGAGGGGCTGGACGATTACACCGCCACCCCCTACCAGCTCAGTTACCCGGTCTATTATGACCTGGAGGATAAATCCATCACCGGCCTGTACCCGGACGAGATGGCCCACCTGACCGAAGTATTTTTCGACCGCCTGAAAGAACTGGGCTACAAGGGCGAGGAAGGCATTTACGCCTCCATCAACTGGACCCGCGGCCGCCTGACGGACCCCGCGTTTGACCGCTGGCGCGATAATTTCTGGATCGCGCGGTTCAATTCCGCGTTGGGCTACACCGGGCCGTATTCCATCTGGCAGGCCACCTATACGGAGCCGGGCGAAAAGTACGGCGTGCAGAGCGACACGGTGGATGTTGACTTTGTGATGGAAGAGCTGACCTTTACCGGCATCAAAGCAACCAGCAAGGACATCCTGCCCTCGCTGACCAACGACACCTACAAAAACGAGCTGTGGCTGCCCAAGGCGAAAGCCACCGCCACCCTGCTGACCGATGAGCCCAGCGAAAGCGAGGGCGGGCAGAAAATCTTCTGGTCCAGCGATAATGAAGACGTTGCCACCGTGAATAAGCACGGCGAGGTAAAAGCCAAGGCGGACGGCACCTGCACCATCACCGCCACCCTGGCGGATGGCCGCATGAGCGCCGATGTGACGGTGCGGGTGGGGGCATTCACCATTCCCGTTTACGTTACCGGTAATCTGCAGGGCTTGACCGAGGGCGAAGAGGTCAGCCTTGCGGACATTGCTGCCCTGAAAGCGGGCAGCGAGGACTCCATTCTGGTGGATGCAGGCGGCAGTTTGCAGGGCACCGCCCGCGCCAGCCTGACCGGCGGCATGGATATGACCAGCGCCTTTGCCGCAGCCGGGTATGATTTGCAGGCCTTTGATGCTTCCGATATGGCGTATGGCACTGACCGCCTTCTCAGCGATGTAATGACCGCCACTGGGCCTTCGATTGCTTCCAACCTGTACACGACAGAAAACGAAGCGTTGCTGGCCCGTTCCACCAGCTGGAGCCGCAACCGCATTTCCAACGGCATGAACACCATTGTAGAGGAAGCAGGCAAAAAGATCGGCTTCTTCTCGCTGGCCTCGATCGGCAATTCCGCCCAGACGAAAGAACTGACCGCTGCGGACCTGGCGCTGGCGGCTTCCGAACAGGTTGCTGCTTTGCAGGCCCAGGGGGCTGACGCCATCCTTTGCATTGCCGGGCCGGATACCGACATCAGCGGCATTTATGCCGACCTGGCAGACCTTGGCGTGACCGCCGTCTTGGATGCCGGCGCCACAGCCAACAGCACCGCAAAGGCAAACGGCATTGCCGTTGTTGCCGCCGGGTCCGGCTGGGACAGCGTGGGCTGCCTGAACCTGACCTTTGCGGCGGACGGCAGCATGACAGCCGAACCCGCCAGCATGAGCGCCACCGACCTGAAATCCGCCCGCGGCAGCTACACCACCGCCCAGCAGACTGCCTATGATTCCGCCTTTACCAGCCTGCAGAGCCTGGCAGACGGCGACGAGGATGTGCGCAGCCAGACGCTGTTCACCTTTGAAGCCAACGAAAGTGCGGATAAAACCATCAGCTTTGCCAACTATGCCGCCGCACTTTACCTGGCCTATGCCGACGGTGACCGCGCCAACTGCCCGCAGGATGCCGCCGACCTGACCGTAACCGCGCTGGCAGGCGGCATTACCGAGCTTGACTTTGGCGATGTTACCCGCGGGGCGCTGTGTGATGCCGTTCCCGCCGGGCAGCGGCTGGTTCTGGCGCGGACGACCTCCGCCGCCATCGGTGCCCTGATCGACACCGGTACCGTGACCCGCACCTATGAGGAAAGCCTGACTGCCTTTGAGCCGACGGACGGCGACGCCCTTGTGGTGACCGATACCGCCACGCTGGAAGCTCTGGAGCAGGCAGGCGGCAGTTATACGATTCTGCGTGATTATGGGGATGTCTTTTGGGATATCCGCATGAATATCAATGATGTAACCAATAACTTTACAAACCCGTTTACGCTGCCCGAAGCACCGCAGCGCGGTGCCGGGAGAAAGTGAGGCTGTTATGAAGCTGACCTTTTTGGGCGCTGCCCGTGAAGTGACCGGCAGCTGCACCCTGATTGAAGCAGGCGGCCACCGCTTTTTGGTGGACTGCGGCATGGAGCAGGGCAAAGACGTTTACCCCAATGCGGACCTGCCCTGCGCCCCCGGTGAGATTGAAGCCATCCTTTTGACCCACGCCCACATTGACCATTCGGGACGCATCCCCTATCTGTACAAGAACGGATTCCGCGGCCCCATTTACAGCACAGATGCCACCATGGACCTGTGCGAAATCATGCTGGAAGATTCCGCCCACATTCAGGAACAGGAAGCCGAGTGGAAAAACCGCAAAGCCCAGCGCAGTGGCAATGAGCTGGTAGAGCCGGACTACACAGTAGAAGACGCCATGGCCGTGATGAAGCAGTTTGTACCGCAAAGCTACGGCAAGCCGCTGGAAGTGTTCCCCGGCATTACGGCCACCTTTACCGATGTAGGCCACCTGCTGGGCAGCGCTTCCATCACCTTGCAGGTAACGGAGAACGGCGAAAGCCAGACCATTGTGTTCTCCGGCGATATCGGCAACCTGGACCAGCCGCTGATCCGTAACCCGCAGTACCTGTCCAAAGCGGATTTTGTGGTGATGGAATCCACCTATGGTGACCGCACCCACGGCCCCAAGCCGGACTATGTGGCCGAGCTGACCCAGATTTTGCAGGAAACGTTCGACCGCGGCGGCAATGTGGTCATTCCCAGTTTCGCCGTGGGGCGCACGCAGGAAATGCTCTATTTTATCCGCCAGATCAAAGAGGAGCACCGCATCCACGGGCACGATAACTTCCCCGTGTTTGTGGACAGCCCGCTGGCCAGCAAATCCACCACCATTTTCCGGGAAAACTTCAGTGAATGTTATGACGCCGAAGCCATAGCCCTGGTGACGAAGGGCGAAAACCCGCTGGCGTTCCCCGGTTTGCAGATCAGTGAAACCAAAGAGGATTCTGTTGCCATCAACCTGGACTCCACCCCCAAGGTCATCATCTCCGCTTCCGGCATGTGTGATGCCGGGCGCATCCGCCACCACCTCAAGCACAACCTGTGGCGCGGGGAATGCACCATCCTGTTTGTGGGGTTCCAGTCCCCCGGCACGCTGGGGCGCGCACTGATCGAGGGTGCCGATGAAGTACGACTGTTTGGCGAAACGGTGCAGGTCAATGCGCAGATCCGCCAGATGAGCGGCTTGTCCGGCCATGCGGACCGGGACGGCCTGTTGACCTGGATCCGCCACTTTGATCCCAAACCCAAACATGTGTTTGTGAACCACGGCGAGGACTTGGTTGCCGAGCACTTTGCCCGCACCCTGACGGCGGAGGGCATCCCGGCAGAAGCGCCGTACAACGGTGCCGTGTATGAGCTGACCGGCGGGGCCGTTGCCCTACTGCGGCAGGGCACCATGGTGCCGATGGCCAAGGCCAGCCAGCCTGCCGACAAGCCGCGCACCAGCCCGGCGTTTGAACGCCTGCTGAACATGGGCAAGCGGCTGCTGGTTGTGATCGAGCACAACCGCGGCGGTGCCAACAAGGATCTTGCCCGCTTTGCCAGCCAGATCGCCAGCTTGTGCGATAAGTGGGACAGGTAGGCAGGTAGGAGTTAGGAGTTGGGGGCGTGTGGCTCATAGAACTCGCTGGTTTCCTTTCTTTGTTCCTGCTTTTTCAACTTTTTAGGGCAATACCGCATAATTCTAAGTGCCGATACGGCGAGCGAGGTGCGGCA
>ENA-OUQK01001115-OUQK01001115.1-human-gut-metagenome-genome-assembly--contig:-NODE-1115-length-14310-cov-3.295475_pt1 | contig 14310 bp, 9 predicted proteins | sample MGYA00237954_ERZ548842 | MGnify/ENA primary metagenome ERZ548842 (study PRJEB26490, sample SAMN05194704) | human gut metagenome | biome: terrestrial biome; feature: human-associated habitat; material... | reverse complement strand
CCGTGGGGCCGAGCACTTCGTCGTTCTCGTAGCCGAGCACCTTGGACGAGATGAAGATCGACATCGTGTCGGGGTCGTCGAGCGGGATAGCGCGGGCGTTCACGCCCGTCAGATTTTCGAGCATGCGGATCATCGTCGGGTCATCGTGGCCGAGCATGTCGAGCTTTAAAAGGTTGTCCTCCATGCAGTGATATTCGAAATGCGTGGTGATCGTGTCGCTGTCGGGGTCGTCCGCAGGGTGCTGTACGGGGCAGAAATCCTCGATATCCATGTCGTCCGGCACGACGACGAGTCCGCCGGGATGCTGGCCCGTCGTGCGGCGTACACCGACGCAGCCCGCCGTCAGGCGGTCGATCTCGGCGTTGCCCGCGGCGATGCCGTTTTCCTCGAGGTATTTTTTGACGAAGCCGTAGGCCGTCTTCTCCGCGAGCGTACCGATCGTACCCGCGCGGAACACCTGCGTCTTGCCGAACATCTCGACCGCGTGCGCGTGGGCGCGCGCCTGATATTCGCCCGAGAAGTTCAGGTCGATATCCGGCACCTTGCCGCCGCCGTAGCCGAGGAAAGTTTCAAACGGGATGTCGAAGCCGTCTTTGGCATACTTCGTGCCGCAGACGGGACACATTTTATCGGGCATGTCCGCGCCACAGCCATACTCGCCCGCGTGGAACTCGACGTTGCGGCACTTCGGGCAGCGGTAGTGCGGCGGCAGGGCGTTGACCTCGGTGATGCCGGCCATGTACGCGACGAGCGACGAGCCGACCGACCCTCGCGAGCCGACGAGGTAGCCGCACTCGAGCGAGCGCTGCACGAGCTTCTGCGCCGACATGTAGACGACGTCGTACTTGCCCAGAATGCTGCCGAGCTCGACGTTCAGCCGGTCGACGATCAGCTGCGGCAGATCGTCGCCGTAAAGCTCGTGCGCTTTCCCCCACACCATGCGGTTAAGGTCTTCTTCCGAATTTTCAAGCCGCGGCGGGAACAGCTTGCCCTTGGGCAAAAGCTCGATATCCTCCACCTGCTCGGCGATGGCGCGGGTGTTCGTCACGACGACCTCGTAGGCTTTCTCCTTGCCGAGGTAGTCAAATTCCTTGAGCATTTCGTCGGTCGTGCGGAAGTAGAGCGGGACGGGCTCGTTCGCGTCGGCGAATTTCTTTGACGCGAGCAGGATATGGCGATAAACCTCGTCTTCGGGGTCGAGGAAGTGGACGTCGCCCGTTGCGCAGACGGGCTTGCCGAGCTCTTCGCCAAGCTTGACAACAGTGCGGTTGAAGTCCTTGAGGTCTTCGTCGTCGCGCACCGTGCCGTCGCGCACCATGAAGCGGTTATTGCCGAGCGGCTGAATTTCAAGATAGTCGTAGAACGAGGCGATGCGCTTGAGCTCATTCCAGTCCTTGTGGTCGACGATGGCGCGGAACAGCTCGCCCGCCTCGCAGGCAGAGCCGATGATCAAGCCCTCGCGATGCGCGACAAGCTCGCTTTTCGGGATGATCGGCACGCGCTTAAAGTATTTGAGGTTCGACGCCGAGATGAGCTGGTAGAGGTTCTTGAGGCCCACCTTGTTCTTGGCGATCAGAATGATGTGCTTTGGGAAACGGTTGCGCTTGACGCCAAGCGGGCGGAGCTTCGTCATCTCGTCGTTGATCTGCTGGAGGCGCGTGACGCCGCGCTCTTCGAGCATGACGAAGAACTTGGCCAGCATCTGCGCGACCGGGACCGCATCGTCGGACGCGCGGTGGTGGTTGAACTGCGGGAGCTGCAAGTGGTCGGCCACGATGTCGAGCTTGTACTTGCCGAGCTCGGGCAGGAGATTCTGCGCGAAAATCAGCGAGTCGAGATATGTCGGCTCGAACGGGATGCCGCACTTTTTGCAGCCTGCGCGGATGAAGCTGATATCAAACTCCGCATTGTGCGCAGCGAGCGGGCGGCCGCCCGCAAAGGCCAAAAACGCGTGCAGCGCGTCCTTCAGCTTCGGCGCGCCGCGCAGCATGTCGTCTGTGATGCCGGTCAGGCCGATGATCTCAGGCGAAAGCCGGCGCTCGGGGTCGACAAAGGTTTGGAATGTGTCGACGATCTCGCCGTCTTTCAGAATGACCGCACCGATCTCGGTGATGGCATCGTGCGCGACCTTCAGACCCGTTGTTTCAATGTCGAAACAGCAGATCTCAGTCGAAAAATCGCCGTCCTGCGGGCCGTGCACACAGATACGGTCGTCGATGTTGTTGAGAAAATAGCCCTCACAGCCGTAAAGGAGTTTTATTTTACCCTCGCCGGTGTGCCAGGCGTCCGGGAAGCTCTGCGCTACGCCGTGATCCGTGATGGCGATGGCGGGCATCCCCCACTTGATCGCGCGCTTGACGACCGCGGCGGTGTCGGTCAGCGCGTCCATGTTGGACATACGGGTATGTAAGTGCAGCTCGACGCGCTTTTCCTCCGCCGTGTCCGTGCGCTCGGCGTGGTCGATCTGCATGATGTCCTGCGGGTTGAGCTGCATATCCTTACCATCGTAGGAGAGCTCCATGCGGCCGCTGACGCGCAGCCACATGCCGACGCTGATCTTGCCAAGAAGCTCCGTCGCCTCGCGCTCGGGCATGCTGCGGCGGATGAAGAGCGAGCCTTCGTAGTCCGTCATTTCGAGCAACATCGTCCAGACGCCGGCGCGGCGCGTCTCGTGGCAGTCGAACTTGAAGACCTTGCCCTCAACGACGACGTGACCGGCCTTTGGCGTCAGCTCGCTGATGGGGAGCACTCTCCCCTTTGCAATCTCGCGGCCCATGATGACACTGCCGCTGCCGCTCACCTTGCGGCCAGCGTTCTTCAACATGTCGGGAAAGGCCTCCGCCGTTGATTTGACGTGGATGTCCACGCGCTTTAAGTCGTAATTGCGCGCAAGAAGCTGCTCGACCGTTTCGCGCGTCGAGTCGTTCATCTCCGCGCGCACGGTTATGTCGAGCGTCATCGTGCGCTTTTCCGGCTCGAGCACCATGTTCGTGACCATCGCGGCGTTGAGCGGGACGCGCAGGTCAAAATCCGGCGAAAAGTCGGTGAATAATTCAAAAAATGGAATCTTTTGTGCCATAGCCACAACCTTATCTCAGTATCGTTTCCGCTCGGTCAGAGTTTTTTGATTTCCTCCATCAAAGCGTCGACTAGCTTTTCCTGCGGCACTTTGTAAAGGATTTTTCCTTTTCGGAAAATCATGCCCTCACCTTTACCGCCGGCCACGCCGATATCGGCGGCCGAGGCCTCACCGGGCCCGTTGACGACGCAGCCCATCACGGCGACCGTGATATTCTTCTTGCAGTCGGCAAGACGGCGCTCTAGCTCCTCGGCGATCGGGATCATGTCGTACGCCGTGCGGCCGCACGTCGGGCAGGAGACGAGGTTCACACCGCTGCGGCGGATGCCGCAGGCCTGCAAAATGCGCTTGGCGGCGTAGACCTCTTCCACGTGGTCCGCCGTGAGCGAGACGCGCATCGTGTCGCCGATGCCCTCGCACAGAAGGCCGCCGATGCCGATGGCGGACTTCAAAAGCCCCATCGTGGGCGTGCCCGCCTCGGTCACGCCGAGGTGGAGCGGATAGTCGACCTTTTCGTGCAGAAGGCGATAGGCCGCCATGTTGAGCGGTACATCAGAGCTCTTGACCGAGATGCAGATCTCGGTAAAATCGAACTTTTCAAGCAGCCGCACATGTCTGAGCGCGCTCTCGACGAGCGCCTCAGGCGTCACGCGGCCATATTTTGCGAGCAGCTCCTTTTCAAGCGAGCCGCCGTTCACGCCGATGCGGATGGGAACCTTGTGCTCACGGCAGGCGTCTACGACTGCCTTGACGCGGTCATCTCCCCCGATGTTGCCGGGGTTGATGCGAATTTTGTCCGCGCCGCGCGCCGCCGCTTCCACGGCAAGGCGATAGTCGAAGTGGATGTCCGCGACAAGCGGGATCGTGATGTTCTCCCTGATCTCGCTCAGCGCGTGCGCAGCCTCCATGGTAGGCACCGTGACGCGCACGATCTCGCAGCCCGCCTCTTCGAGCGCGTGGATCTGTGCGATGGTGGCCTTGGCATCCTCAGTGTGCGTGTTGCACATCGACTGGATCGTGACCGGCGCGCCGCCGCCGATAGCGACGCCGCCTGCGATAATTTGCTTGCTCATAAGATCATCCTCCTCACAGGAGCTTGACAATGTCGTGGAACGTGACGAACAGCATCAGCGCCATTAAAAGCGCAAAGCCGATGCCGTTGATGACGTTCAGATATTTGGACGGAATTTCCTTTTTGAAAAGCGCCACGGCGATGCCGTTGACGAGCAGGAACAGCACGTGTCCGCCGTCGAGTGCGGGCAGCGGCAGCAGGTTCATCACGGCGAGGTTCACCGCGAACATCGCGGCGAAGTAGAGAATGCTCTCGAGTGCCGCGCCGAAGCCCGCCTCGGCCTCGGTCTCCTTGCCGACCTCCGTGATGGTCGAGACGATGCCGACCGGGCCGCTCAGATCGTTCACGCCCGCCGCGCCCGAAAGCAGCATTTGCAGGCTCAGTCTCACGATGCGGACATAGTCCATCGTCTGGTACCAGCTGTATTGCAGGCGCAGAAGCGGCGTCGCCTCGACGATCCCGCCGTAGGTAAAGCCGTAGGCCTCGTACTCCTTACCGTTTTCGTCGGTGTAGACTTGCTTCGTGAGCGTGCGGTCGAACTTTTTGCCGTCGCGCAGGACGGTCATGTCGATCGTGCCCGTGTCGCCAAGGCCCATGATGAGCGACACGTCGCTCTTCAAATAGACGCGCTCACCGTTGATGGCGTAGATCGTGTCGCCGGGCATCAGGCCGTCCTCTCCCTGCTGCGGGAAATCGGGGTTCAGCTCGACGATCTCCGTCGTGTAGAATGCCTGCGCACCCGCATACAGACAGATGACGATGATGAGGCCCGTCAGGAAGTTCATGAACGCGCCCGCGACGAAGATGATGAACTTCTTCCACCAGACCTGGCGGCCCAGCGCGCGGTCGTCGTCCGAATCCTCGTCCTCGCCCTCCATGGCGCAGTAGCCTCCGATGGGCAGGAGCCGCAGGGAGTATTCGGTGTCTCCCTTTGTCTTATGGAAGAGCTGCGGGCCCATGCCGATGGAAAATTCATTGACGCGCACGCCGCAGGCCTTGGCCGCCAAAAAGTGGCCAAACTCATGCACGGCGATGAGCACGCCGAAAATCAGGATCGCAATCAGAATATAAACCATGGTCTCTCCTAAATTTGGTCAGTTGAGCTTTTCGCGCACGACCTCGCGCGCGAGCCGGTCTGCTTCCAGAATATCCGAAAGCTGCGGCTGATATACCGTCTCGGTTTTATCGAGCGCCGCTTCGATGAGGTCAGGGATGGCACAGATGCCGATCTCGTCGCGCAGAAATGCCGCGACAGCCTCTTCGTTCGCGCCGTTCATCGCCGCGCAGTAGACATTGCCGATGGCGGCGCACTGCTTGGCGATCTTCAGGCAGCGGAAGACCTCTTCATCGGGCTCGGCGAACGTCAGCGGTGGGCACTTGAGAAGGTCAAGCGGCTCCGCGGGCGAAACGGCCCTGTTGGGGTACGTCATCGCGTAGCGGATGGGCAGCTTCATGTCCGGTGTGCCGAGCTGGGCGAGCATCGCCCCATCGTGAAACTCGACGAGCGAGTGCACGATGCTCTGGCGATGGATGACCGCGTCGACCTGACGCAGCGGCAGGCGGTAGAGCCGCATGGCCTCGATGATCTCAAGGCCTTTGTTCATCAGCGTCGCGGAGTCGATGGTGATCTTCGCACCCATTGTCCAGTTCGGGTGCTTGAGCGCGTCGGCCTTCGTCTTAGTCGCAAGCTCCTGCAGGCTCAGGCCGTAGAACGGCCCGCCCGAGCAGGTCAGAATGAGGCGCTTGATCTCACCGCGGTCGCGGCAGCCCTGCAAGCACTGGAAGATCGCGCTGTGCTCGCTGTCGACGGGGACGATCTCCGCGCCGCAGCGCTCCGCCGCAGCCACGACGAGCTCGCCCGCGCAGACGAGCGTTTCCTTGTTGGCAAGCGCGATGCGCTTTTTCTTCTCGATCGCCGCGAGCGTCGGCTGGAGTCCGATCATGCCCATCACGGCGGTGACGACCGTGTCAGCGTCGTCCGCCGTGGCCGCGGCCAGAAGGCCCTCCATGCCGGAGAGCACTTGGGTGTTTGTGTCGGAAAGCCGCGCGCGGAGCTCACGCGCCGCATCCTCGTCATAAAGCACGGCAAGACGCGGGCAAAATTCCCGCGCCTGCTGTTCGATGAGGTCAACGCTTTTATTCGCCGTCAGCGCAGCGACGGAAAGCCCCAGCTCGCGCGCCACCTCAAGCGTCTGGCGGCCGATGGAGCCGGTGGAACCGAGTAAAGCAATACTCCTTGTCATAATAGGCCTCCACAGGCCGCAGCCCACACGACCGGCGCGATGAAGAGCGTGGAGTCAAAGCGGTCGAGCATGCCGCCGTGCGTCAGGAAGAGGTGGCTGTAATCCTTGATACCGGCCTCGCGCTTGACGAGCGACATCGAGAGGTCGCCGAGCTGGCCGAAGATGTTGGCCACCACGCCGACAAGAATCAGCATGAGGTAGTTCGGCGCATAGCCGAGCAATTTCTGCCCGACAACGCCGAGCAGCACCAGCGCAAGCGCGCTGCCGATGGGCCCGCCGATCGCGCCCGCCCAGGTCTTGTGCGGGCTGACGTGCGGCGCCATCTTGCGCTTGCCGAACCACATGCCAAAGTACATCGACAGCGCATCGCCCACAAAGGCGACGCAGAACGGCGCGAGCACATAGAGCTTGCCATAGTTTTCGTCCATGCGCAGCAGGAAAATGCAGCTGTACATCGCCGGAAACACAATGCCACCGATGATGGCCACCGCCACATCGTGGAACGTGAACGGTTTTTCCTTTCCGTAAGAGTTAACCGCAAAGAGGAACGCCATCATCACAAGAATCCAGCGGAAGATCGTAACGGTCGAAATCGGAAGATCGTATGTGCCGCTCATCTCTTCCTTAAAGAGCCATATCTCCTGCATGACGACCGTTGTGACAAGTCCCCAGTAGAAATTCGCCGGGACGTTCTCTCCCGCCGTGTGCAGCAGCTCATAGGCCGCGATGCCCGCGATGCCGCAGACGACGAGCATCGTCGCCCATGCGGGACAGGCAAGCAGCACGGCGAGCAGCGCCGGCAGGCCGACGACAACCACCAACCATCTTTGTTTCATTTCTGTTTCTCCTGTTTCAGTCCGCCAAAGCGCCGCTCGCGATGCTGATACGCGATGAGCGCCTTGTCGAATTCTCTTTCCGTAAAGTCGGGCCAGAGCGTGTCGCAGAAGTAGAACTCGCTGTACGCGCACTGCCACAAAAGGTAGTTGCTGATGCGCTTCTCCCCGCCCGGGCGGATGAGAAGGTCGGGATCGGGAAGTCCGCATGAATAGAGGTAGCGCGAAAAGCCCTCCTCGGTCAAAGCGTCCGCGTCCCGCTTCCCTGCCGCGCAGTCGCGCGCGAAGGCGCGGGCGGCGTGCAGGATCTCGTCGCGTCCGCCGTAGTTGAGGCAGACATTCGCCTGAAAGCCCTCGATGCGGGAGGAGATCTCATTCGTCTCATCGATGAGTTCCCGAAGTTCCGGCGTCAGCACGCTGAGGTCGCCCAGAAAGCGCAGACGGTTGCCGTCCTTTTCCATCGTGTCGATGCACTCGTGCAGATATTGCTCGAGTAAGTGCATGATGCCGTCGACCTCGTCCTTCGGGCGCTTCCAGTTTTCGGTCGAAAAGGCGTAGACCGTCAGATAGTCGATGCCCAGGTTCTTGCAGTAGGTGCCGAGCTTTCGAAACGTCTCCGCCCCCGCCTTGTGACCGGCCGAGCGCGGGAGGCCGCGCTTTTGCGCCCAGCGGCCGTTGCCGTCCATAATGACGGCAACATGACAAGGCAGGTTGTTCAAATCAACCTGCCCTGCCTTGTTCTCTTTGGAAAAGAGCCCCATATCAGACCGCCATGAGCTCCTTCTCTTTCTTCTCGAGAAGGGCGTCGACCTCTTTGCACATGTCGTCGGTCAGCTTCTGCAGGTCCTTTTCGGCAACCTTCAGGTCGTCCTCGGTGATCTCGCTGGCCTTCTGCTTCTTCTTGAAGGCCTCCATCGCGTCGCGGCGGATGTTGCGGATGGCGACCTTGCCGGTCTCGGAATACTTATGGATCTGCTTGACGAGCTCCTTACGGCGCTCCTCCGTGAGCTGCGGGAAGTTCAGGCGGATGGACTTGCCGTCATTCTGCGGGTTGATGCCAAGGTCAGACTCCTGAATGGCGCGCTCGATGGGCTTGAGGGCCGTGCCGTCCCACGGGGTGATGACAAGCTGGCGCGGATCGGGAGAAGCGATGGCCGCGATCAGCTGGATGGGCGTGGGAGAGCCGTAGTAGTCGACGCTGATGCGATCGAGCACAGAGGCGTTGGCGCGGCCTGCGCGCACAGAGGCAAAGTCCGCGTTCACCGCGTCGATGCTCTTTCTCATTTTGTCGGAATAAACCTTGTAATCTTCTTTATTCATGGGGATACCTCCTCAAAAATTTTTATCGTAAAACCGCAAGTGCGGGGTCGCTCAGTTTTCGCCAACAATGGTGCCGATCTTCTCGCCCTCGACCGCACGGATGATGTTCTCCGGGTCCTTGAGGGCAAAGACGAGCACGGGAATGTGGTTGTCCATCGAAAGCGACGTGGCCGTGGAGTCCATGACCGCAAGGTGCTGGGCCAGCACGTCCTCATAGGAGATAGCGTCGTACTTGACGGCACTCGCGTCCTTGGCGGGGTCGGCGTTGTAAACGCCGTCGATGTTCTTGGCGAGCAGGATCACGTCGGCATTGATCTCCGCCGCGCGCAGCACCGCTGCCGTGTCGGTCGAGAAGAACGGAGAGCCGATGCCGCAGCCAAAGAGCACTACGCGGCCCTTTTCCAAATGCCGGATGGCGCGGGCGCGGATGTAGGGTTCGGCGACTTCTTTGATCTCCAGCGCCGTCTGCACGCGCACGTCGACGCCCTTCTGCTCGAGCACATCGGCGACCGCCATGCAGTTCATCGCCGTGGCCAGCATGCCCATGTGGTCGGCACGGGTGCGCTCGATGTAGCCCTCGCCGTTTTTCACGCCGCGCCAGAAGTTGCCGCCGCCGATGACGACGCCCATCTGCACACCCATGTCCGTGCACTTTTTGATGACGTCGCACACCTTGGAAACGACGTCGAAGTCGAAGCCGAAGTGCTTGTCGCCCGCCAGCGCCTCGCCGCTGATCTTGAGCAGCACGCGCTTATACTTGAGTTGAGCCATGCTCATAATCTCCCCTTTCAGGAACAAGTTCAAATTTTCACAGCTACTATTTTAGCGTATTTTTGCTCTTTTGCATAGGGGGAAAGCGTAAACTTTTTTCACAAATTCGCTCTTTCCTTTTTCGTCAAGTTGAACCGCCGTGAATAGCGGAAAAAAGCAGCCGTTTCATACGGCTGCTTTTTTAGATTTTTCGTTTACTTGATGCCCTTGATGCGGATAAGGTCCTTCAAAAGCTCGACCGTGCCATCGATGCCGAGCAGGCTCGAATCGATGCAGAGGTCATAGCTCTTGGCATCGCCCCAGTCCTTGGCGGAATAGTAGTTATAGTAGGAAGCGCGGGACTTATCCGTCTTCTTGATGCGGTCTTTCGCCTCGTTCTCGCTGATGCCGTTGCGGGCGGCAACGCGCTTGATGCGGTTTTCGAGCGGAGCCGTGATGAAGATGTTGATGACATCATCGCGATCCTTGAGCGCGTAGTCTGCGCAGCGGCCGATCAGGACGCAGGGGCCCTTGTCGGCGAGCTTTTTGATCGTGTCGTAGGTCGCCAGGTACACCTGCTGTTCGATGGAGCCCTTGGGCGTCACATGGTTCATCGAGAAGGAATAGGGGTCCATCGCGATGGAATAGAGAAAGCTCTTCGGGCGTTCGTCAAAGGAACGGAACAGCTCTTCGCAAAGTCCGCTCTCCTCTGCCGCCTCCTTGAGCAGCATGTCGTCGTAATAGGCGATGCCGAGCTGCTTGGCAAGCATCGTGCCGATCTCGCGTCCGCCGCTGCCGTATTGTCTGCCAACCGTAATGACCATAAAGATTCCTCCTTTTTCGCGCCTTGAAACAAAATCGGTGCTATTTGGATTATAGCACCGATTTCGTAAGAAGACAATATTTTTTCCTGTTTCGATTTTGTAAAGGCGCGGCCTTATTCCGGAAGCGGCAGGCCGAGGCGGCGATACATCGTCTTTTTCACCGCGCGCAGAATATTTTCATAGCCCGTGCAGCGGCACAGATGGCCGGAGAGGAGCTTTCTGAGCTCGTCATCGGTGTAGAGGCGGTTCGTCTCCAAGATCTCGACCGCAGTCATGATGAAGCCCGGCGTGCAGAAGCCGCACTGGACAGCGGTCTCTTCAATGAACGCCTGCTGGATGTCGCTCAGCTCGCCGTCGGGCCCCATCAGGCTTTCGAGCGTGCGGATGTGCTTGCCGTCCGCCCAGACGGCGAGGTAGATGCACGAGTTGAATGCCTCGCCGTCGATGATGACGTTGCAGGCGCCGCACTCGCCGACCTCGCAGCCCTTCTTCACGGACGTCATATGGTAATCGTTTCGCAGCATATCGGTCAGCGACGCACGCACGTCGACCATTTTCTCAACGTCCTTGCCGTTTAAGTTGAATCGCACCAGCTTGTACTGACTCATTTGATGACACCTCCCGCCCGTTTGATAGACTCGATCAGGCAGCGCTTGGCCATTTCGACCGCGATGTGTTCGCGGAACGCCTTGGAGGCGCGCCAGCTGTCACGCGCGTGGATATCGTTGAGCACGGCGAGTGAGAACTCTTCCGCCGTCGTAAGCGTCAAGGGTTTATCCTTGGCAGCTGCCTCCGCGCTCGGGCAGCGCATCGGCACAGGACCGGCAACGCCGTAGGCGATGCGGGCGCGCTCAATAGTCTGCTTGTCGGGCGACAGGCGCACGTTCACGCTGCACCCGAGCGTCGCGATGTCCATCGCGTTTCTCATGGCGTACTTGATGTAGTAGCCATAGCAGTTTTCGTAGCTCGCCTTTGGGATGAGGATGGCGGTCTGGATCTCGCCATCCTCCACGCGGATGTCGACCTGACCGGCCTTGATGTAAAAGTCTTTGATGGGCAGGCGGCGGATGCCGTCCTTCCCCGTCAGCTCCACGATGGCCTCCCACGCATGCAGTGTGGAGGCGGAGTCCGCGCTCGTCACGCCGTTGCAGGTGTTGCCGCCGATGGTTCCGATGTTTCGGATCTGCGGGCCGCCGACCATGTCGACCGCCTCGCCGAGAACGTTGATATATTTCTGAATGATGGGGTCACGCGTGATGTGGGAAAAGCTCGAGAGCGAGCCGATGCGGATGTTTTCCTCCTCGTCGATGCTCACGCCGCGCAGCTCGTCGAGGCCGTAGATCGAGATGAGCTCCTTCCCGGCGCGCTTGCCCTCGCGCATCTGCACGAGCACGTCGCTGCCGCCGGCGATGATCTGCGCCTCGGGATGCTCCAAGCGGAGGGCGACGGCGTTTTCGACGCTTTCCGCCTCATAGAGTGCTTTCATGTCATACATGGCTCACTTCTCCTCCTTCCAGCTGTCGTGGATGAGCCCCGCCTTGCTGAACTCGGCATACAGAACGTGCGGGGTGATGGGAACGGTGTCGATGGCGACGCCGGTGGCGTTGTAGATGGCGTTGCGGATGGCGGGTGCGCCCGAGCACGCGGGCGGTTCGCCGAGCGCCTTCGTGCCGAACGGCGACGTCGGCTCGGGATTTTCGATAAACTGCGCCTCGAGATGCGGGTGGTCCATGAACGTCGAGAGCTTGTAGTCAAGAAGATTATTGTTGAGGGGGCGGCCCGTCTTCTCGTCGAATAAAAGCTGCTCGCTCATGCCAAATCCGATGGCCATGGACATGCCGCCGTGGACCTGCGCCTCGGCAAGCGCGGGGTTGATGAGCTTGCCGCAGTCGTGGACGTTGATGATCTTCTTGAGCGTCACCTTGCACATCGGGATATCCACCTCGACGTCGGCAAAGGTGCAGCCAAACGAATAGGCGTTGTTGCGGATGGTGTAGGTCGACTCGGCGGTGATGTGCTCGGAGTCCGCGGCGTTGTACTGCGCGGTCATCGCAAGGTCTTTCAGCGACATGAGCACCATGCCGTCGCCCTTGCGGATGATGTTGCCGTCGACGATGTCCATATTGTCGACCGCCTGACGGGTGAGCTTTGTCGCGTACTGAAGAATTTTCTGCCGCAGGAGCGTCGCCGTCTGGCGGATGGAGAAGCCCGCGACGTAGGTCTGGCGGCTCGCGTAAGCGCCGAGGCCTGTGGGCGTGATGTCCGTATCCTGACACGAGACGACGCGCACGTCGTGATAGCTCTTGAGGCCGACGGCCTCGGCCGTCATCTGCGCATAGGCCGTGTCCGCGCCCTGCCCGATCTCCGTCTCACCGCACTGCATCGTCACCGTGCCGTCGAGGTTCAGGAGCATGCGGTTCGAGGACGTTTCAAGCGAGATGGGATACACCGCCGTGTTGTACCAGAAGGCCGCCACGCCGATGCCGCGGCGGACGGGGCCGATGTCCTTGGCATACTCCTCGCGCTTTTTGTCGTATTCGATGTACTCCTTCCCCTTTTCCAGACATTCGCGGAAGGAATCGTAGTAGTTCGTGTTACCTGAGAAGCCGTCGTGGAAGCCCTTGGGCATGATGTACTTCATGCGGTATTCGAGCGGCTCCATGCCAACGGCCTTCGCGCACTCGTCGATGTTCGCATCGTCCGCGAACGACGCCTGCGGCATGCCGTAGCCGCGCATCGCGCCCGCGGCGGGGCGGTTTGTGTACACGGTGTAAGCGTCGCCCTCGAAATTGTCGCAGGGATAGATCTGCGGGAACGAGCCCATGGCCTTGGCGACGATTGAATGGCCGTGCGAGGCATACGCGCCCTGATTGGAGAAGCACTCGACCTTGCGCGCGGCAATCGAGCCGTCCTTATGGAGCCACGTGATGATATGGAAGCGGATCGAGTGGCGCACACGGTTACTGACGAATGTCTCTTCACGCGAGCAGTCGATGCGCACGCATTTTCCGTGCACCTGCGTAGAGCACCACGCGCACAGCGGCTCATAGAGCGCATCCTGCTTGTTGCCAAAGCCGCCGCCGATGTAGGGCTTGATGACGCGGATATCCGCCCACGGACGCCCGAGCGCCTGACCGACGATGCGGCGGATGATGTGCGGGATCTGCGTGGAGGACACGACGACGATGCGGCCATTTTCCTCGTAAGCGTAGCAGCCGTGGTTTTCAATGTGGCTGTGCTGCACGGTGGGGGTGTTGTACCAGCCCTCGACCTTGATGAGGCCGGGCTCTTTGATCGCCTGCTGATAATTGCCCTTGCGGATATCGGTATGCTTCAGGATATTCCCCGGGAAATTTTCGTGGATGCAGGGCGCGTCGGGCTCCATGGCCTTCTGCACGTCGAGCACAAACGGGAGTTCCTCATATTCGACCTTCAGCGCGCGCACGCCCTGCATGGCCGAGACCTCATCCTCCGCAATGACGACCGCGACGTCGTCGCCGTAGTAGCGCACATGGCGGTTCAAAAGATTGCGGTCGGCCACGTCCTGATGCCCCGGGTCCATCGACCAGGGATGGCCCGCCGTCGGGAAGCAGTGCTCCGGCACGTCGAAGCAGGTCAGCACCTTCACAACGCCGGGGATGGCCTCCGCCGCGGACTTGTCGACTGATTTGACAAATCCGTGCGCGATGGTGGAATGCTTGATGCGCGCATAGAGCGCACCGGCCGGCATCCGATCCTCATAGTATTTCGTGCGTCCGGTGACCTTGTCGAACGCATCGACGCGGATCTCGCTTTTTCCTACCTTGCTCATCTGTCTACCTCCTGTTCCGAGCAGCCGCTTTGTCGGTTTTGCTCGAAATCTGCAACTCCTTTGCTATTATTTTAGCACATTTCGCACAGCTTGTACAGTGCTGCATGCGTGATATAATACAAATGATCGCGGATGTACCATTTTGTCCGCTTTTTTCTGCCGATTGGTGAAAAAGAAACGAATGACTGGTGATTTAATAGATGGATAACACGTTGAAAATAGGATGCGTTGTCATGGCGGCGGGCAATGCCGCGCGCTTTGGCGAGAACAAGCTCGCCGCGATGGTAAACGGAAAGCCGCTTATCGAGCATGCGCTTGAGGCGATCCCGCGGGAGAGCTTTTCCCGCGCGCTGGTCGTGACGCAGCACGAAAACGTGG
>ENA-OUQK01001108-OUQK01001108.1-human-gut-metagenome-genome-assembly--contig:-NODE-1108-length-14363-cov-3.459533_pt1 | contig 14363 bp, 11 predicted proteins | sample MGYA00237954_ERZ548842 | MGnify/ENA primary metagenome ERZ548842 (study PRJEB26490, sample SAMN05194704) | human gut metagenome | biome: terrestrial biome; feature: human-associated habitat; material... | reverse complement strand
TGACCTCTCCCGTGAAAATGCAAAAACGGGCAGCCCGCAGGCTGCCCGTTTTTGCTCTATTCAAATGATTTTTCCGCTGAATATGCCCAAAGCAAAGCGGAGGGCATTCCAATTCGTCCCACTTTAGTGCAGGGCGGCAAACCGGGCTGCGCCGCGGGTGCACAGCCAGCGGTGCAGCAGTAAATCCAGCCCCAGCAGCACCGCCAGACAAACAGTCTGTGCTGCCAGCGGCGGCACGGCGTAGTCCAGTAAGGTCAGGGGCAAAAACAGCACCCCGCCCGCCAGCAGCCACCCGCCGAACATCGCCAGCATACTGGCGGCGCTCCGCTTGACGACAGCAGCTTCGCTGACCCAGTGGAGGTTGGGCAGGCACAGTCCTAAAGCAAGCCCAAGCTGCGCCGTCAGCCACACAAAGGCTGCCAGCACCGCCAGCACGGGCAATCCCTGCCCTGCCGGAATGCGCAGCGCCGCCATGGCGCACCCGGCGCACAGCCACGCCGCAGGCAGCGTGAGCAGCAATTGCAGCTCCACCTTTGCCCGCAGCACCTGCTGCGGGGTCACCGGCAGGCTTTGCAGCAGCCAGAGGGTGTCACCCTCCAGCGACACCGATGGCGCTGTGATAAAGTTCATGGCGGCTGCGGTGCACACCATCCCGCACACCAGCATGGGCAGGCTTTCAGGCGGGTAAGCGGCGGTAAAGGTGCGCAGGTCAGCAGCCTTCCACAGCGCTGCCGCGCCCAGCATCGGCAGCAGCAGACTGCTCAGTGCACAGTTGAGCAGCCACATGGGGCAAGCACCCAGATGCAGCAGTTCCCGCCGCAGCAATGCCCGGCGCGGGGGCTGCTTTTTTTGCGCCTTTGCGCGGTATTCCGCCTTGATCTTTCCCGGCTCAAGGGTCAGCAGCCGCAGATATGGCTTTGCCAGCGCCTTGCCGCAGAGCACCATACAGGCCACAGCCAGTGCCAGCAATAGCAGAAGTGCGGGAGCGCTGCCCACTGCGGCCAAGCCCAGCAGATGCAGCGGTGCAACGGCACGACTGGCAGCAGCGCCCGCCTGCACGGCATCCAGCACGAGGGCATCCACCGCGTTGCCCACCCATTGGAATACTGCATAATAGACCGCCAGAAACAGCAGCGTACCCACTACGGTGACAAGGCTTTTGTGCCGGGCGCGGCGGTTGAGCAGCGCCACAGCCCAGCCCAGCAGAACAGCCAGCACCATGGAGACACCCGCCAGCGCCAGTGCCACCGGCAGCGCCGCCAGCAGTGCACCGCCGGGGTGGGGTGCTGCCAGCGCATAGCAGACCACCGAGGGTACCCACGCCAGCAGCAGATAAATCAGCCCGGTCAGGTACACCCCGCCGCAGCGCACCGCAAAAATAGCGCCCGGCGGGATAGGCAGCGCCAGCAGCTGCTGGTTATCCCGGCAGCGGAACAAATGTCCGTAGCTGGTAAAGGCACTGGCCAGCACACTGACCGTCAGCGCCGAAAGCTCCATCAGCACAAAATAGAGCCAGTCCAGCCCCTGCGGTACCAGCGTTACCGCCATAGGCAGCGCCATAGCGCCAAAGCTGAGCATGACCAGCAGCATCAGCACTATAAACAGCAGCGCGTAGCCAAATACTCCCGCCCGGGAGCGCCGCTTGCCGGTTTTGCTGCTGCGCACAAAGGCCGCACCCAGCTCCAGAAGCTGTTTTTTGAGCAATGCACGGATCATAGCGCTTCCCCCGTATCCTCCAGCTCCAGAAAGACCTCTTCCAGTGTGTCGTCGCCGCGCACCTGCTCCATGGCACCCTCGCGCACCAGCTGACCCTTGCGCAAAATGGCTACCCGGTCGCAAAGTTTCTCGGCCACCTCCAGCACATGGGTGGAGAAAAAGATGGCCCCGCCCTGCGCACAGAAGGCTTTCATCTGGGTCTTGAGCTGATGGGAAGCCAGCGGGTCCAGCCCAACAAAAGGCTCGTCCATTAAAATCAGCTTCGGCTCGTGCAGCAGCGCCGCAATGATGGCCAGCTTCTGCTTCATGCCGTGGGAGTATGCCCCGATGGACTGTGCCAAGTCCGGCGTCAGGCCAAAGGCAGCGCCATACTGCCGGATGCGCTGCGCACGCTGTGCGGCGCTTACGCCAAAAATGTCTGCAATAAAATCAAGGTACTGGATACCGGTCATATAATCGTAAAGCTGCGGGTCGTCCGGCAGGTAGGCCAGACGGCGCTTGCATTCCAGCGGGTCGTCCCGCACGGAAATGCCGTCCACATAAATTTCACCGGCATCAAATTGCTGGATGCCGCAGCAGCATTTTAAAGTAGTGGTCTTGCCCGCGCCATTGTGCCCGATAAAGGCGCACAGCTCCCCCGGGCGGATGTGCAGGCAAAGGTCCTGCACGGCGGGCTTGCCGCCGTAGGTTTTGGTCAGATGTTCTATCTTTAACATAGGCTTTAACATGGGCTGTCTCCTTGCTTTCAGGTTCGAGCCAAGTATACACCTTCCGGCGGGGGGAAGGTCAAGCATTTCTCCGTTTTTTCTTGCGTTTTGTAAGGGGCTGTGCTATACTTTTTGTCGAACTGAACAGAAAACAGCAGGTGCGTTCCGTCACTTTGCCCCACCGGGCGGCGGCAGGAACGTTAAAAGGGAAGCGGGTGCAGATCCCGCACGATCTCGTCACTGTGATAAGGGAGTCCACTGTCAGGGTGCTTTTGCACCGGTCACTGAGTTATACGGCTTGGGAAGGCGGCAGCGGGCGTTGAGCTTTCAGTCAGGAAACCTGCCCGCTGTTGGTACCGGGGCTTTGCTGCCCCAGATCACGAGGAATTGGTTGTACCAAAAAGCCTGTAAGATACGGGGTCTTTTTGCTTTGCCATTTCGCAAGCAAAAGACCCCGTTTTTTCAGATACACCCTAGGTTCTCTTTCCTGTACCCTTCTGTTCGGCGCCGTATTTTACCCACATCAGGAAAGGAAAACAAGATGAAAAAACGCAACATCCGCAAAACGGCGGCCGCTCTGACCGCTCTGGCTCTGTGCGCCGGTGTACTGACCGGCTGCGGCGGGGCTGCATCCAGCACGGCTTCCTCTGTTGCTGCCAGTTCTGCCGCCAGCAGCGAAGCTTCCGGCGCAGACGCTGACGCACTGGCCGCACAGAACGTGGCAGACCTGATCGACGCCATCTATGTGCAGCAGCGCACCGATGACACCGACGCCCAGTGCGAAGCCGCAAAGGCTGCATGGGACGCCTTGACCGATGCCCAGAAGGAGCTGGTGGAGGGCGAGAACGCCGACCCCGACTACTTTGGCCGCGACACCGGCGATGCTTCCAAGGACGATGCCCGCAACGCCGATGAGATCGGCGAGAACGAGCTGCTGGTGGTGTCCTTCGGCACCTCCTTCAATGACAGCCGCGCTGCCGACATCAAGGGCATTGAGGACGCTTTGCAGGCCGCTTACCCCGACTGGAGCGTGCGCCGCGCCTTTACCGCACAGATCATCATCAACCATGTGCAGGCTCGCGATGGAGAGAAGATCGACAATATGCAGCAGGCACTGGATCGCGCTGTGGCAAACGGCGTGAAGAACCTGATCGTGCAGCCTACCCATCTGATGCACGGTGCAGAGTATGACGAGATGAACGAGATGCTGGATCAGTACCGCGACAAGTTCGAGAGCGTTGCTGTGGCTGAGCCCCTGCTGGGCGAGGTCGGCGCAGACGCTTCCGTCATCAATGCAGATAAGGAAGCTGTTGCCAAGGCTGTTACCGCTGCCGCTGTGAAGGAAGCCGGTTACGACAGCGCCGCTGCTGCCGCTGCCGACAAGACCGCTTTCGTCTTTATGGGTCACGGCACTTCCCACACCGCCAAGGTGAGCTACAGCCAGATGCAGACCACCATGCAGACCTTGGGCTACGACAACGTGTTCATCGGCACGGTGGAGGGCGAGCCCGAGGAGACCTCCTGCGAGGCCGTCATCGAGGCCGTGAAGGCTGCCGGTTACACCAAGGTCATCCTGCGCCCGCTGATGGTGGTGGCAGGCGACCACGCCAACAACGACATGGCCGGTGAGGATGCCGACAGCTGGCTGAGCCAGTTTACCGCCGCAGGCTGCTTTGAGGATGTGGACTGCCAGATCTCCGGTCTGGGCCGCATTGCGGATGTCCAGCAGCTGTACATTGCACATACCAAGGCCGCTATGGATCTTCTGAACGGCTAATGGATTCAGAAGCCCTCTCCGGCGCTGCCCTGCACACGGAGAGGGCTTTCTTTTATGGGCGCATTCCCCGCACGAGGAGAAAACGCCCCCACCCCGGCAGTTTAGATGCCGGGCAAAAAATTTAGGATACTGAGGTATTTATTTTATGCGCTGCAAACAGTTTATTTTCGTTTCTCTGGCCGGTGTGGTGCTGGCTGCTTCTCTGGCAGGCTGCGGCGGGGCTGCCCCCGTCTCCTCCGCTGCGGCAAGCTCTGTGGCTGCTTCTTCCGTGGTGGTTTCCTCTGCCGCTGCCGAAGCTGCCCTGCCGGACGGCGTATACACCGCTGACTTTGAGACCGACAGCAGTATGTTCCACACAAGCGAAGCCTGCAACGGCAAGGGCACTTTAACGGTGGAAAACGGCGTGATGACCTTCCACGTCAGTCTGGCTTCCAAAAAGATCGTAAACCTCTACCCCGGCCTTGCCGCCGATGCCGAGGCCAACAAGACTGCATGGCTCATCCCCACCGTGGACACCGTTACCTACGCGGACGGCACCACCGAGGAGGTGTACGGTTACGACATCCCGGTGGAAGCACTGGACACCGACTTTCCGCTGGCTTTGCTGGGCACCAAGGGCAAGTGGTACGACCACACCGTAAGCGTGCGCAACGCCGAGCCTAAGACGGAGCAGGCTGCTGAGACCCCCGCAGACGGTGCATACACCGCTGCCGTGGTGCTGGAGGGCGGCTCCGGCCGCGCCACCGTGGAAAGCCCCGCTGCCCTGACCGTGGCAGAGGGCAAAATGACCGCTACCATCGTGTGGAGCAGCCCCAACTACGACTACATGATCGTAGACGGCGAGAAGTATCTGCCCACCAACACCGAGGGCAACTCCACCTTTGAAATTCCTGTGGCTGCACTGGGCACCCCGCTGGCTGTTACCGCCGACACTGTTGCTATGAGCAAGCCCCACGAGATCGAATACACCCTGACCTTTACCTTGGAGTAACCTTCCATGAAGCTGACCCGCGCTCAATTTTTAAAGGCTCTGCCCGCCGCCGCGCTGATGCTTGCAGGCTGCACTGCCGCGCCCACTGTACCAGCTGATACGGACGAGCTGGTGTTTGACCACGCCTACCCGCTGGACTACGCCACCCAGTTTTCCGCCGACTGCTATGCAGATGGCTCTACCCTGCTGACCATCCCGGATGCGCAGGCAAAGTTCCTTGTCCGGCCGGAAGGCGCTGCCACTCTGCGCACCGTGCCCGAGGGCATGACCGTTTTGCAGCAGCCGGTGCAGAACATCTATCTGGTGTCCACCTCTGCCATGGACTTGTTCCTCCATCTGGACGCGCTGGACAGCATTGCCCTTTCCGGCACACGCGCCGAGGGCTGGTATCTGGACGAGGCAAAGCAGGCCATGCAGTCCGGGCGCATTGCCTACGCGGGCAAGTACAGCGCCCCGGACTACGAACGCATCCTGACCGCAAACTGCGGCCTTGCGGTGGAAAACACCATGATCTACCACACCCCGGAAGTGAAGGAGCAGCTGGAGCGGTTTGGCATTCCGGTGCTGGTGGAGCGTTCCAGCTACGAGAGCAGTCCGCTGGCGCGGATGGAATGGATCAAGCTGTACGGCATTTTGCTGGGCAAAGAAGCCCTTGCCGAGGAGGTGTTCGCCCGGCAGGCACAGCGCATTGCGCCGCTGCTGGAACAGCCCTCCACCGGCAAACGCTGCGCGTTTTTCTCTATTACATCAAGCGGCCTTGCCACTGTGCGCAAAAGCGGAGACTATGTGGCGCAGATGATCGGCATGGCCGGGGGCGAATATGTTTTTGCAGACCTTGCCGACAGCGGCAACAGCCTTTCTACCATGAATATCCCGCTGGAGGATCTTTACGCCGGAGTCAAGGACGCCGATGTGCTCATCTACAACGGCACCATCGAAGGCACCATCTCCACAAAAGAAGAGCTGCTTGCCCGCTGCGCATTGCTGGCAGAGTGCAAGGCGGTGCAAAGCGGCGACATCTGGTGCACGACACCCAGCTTTTTCCAGCAGAGCATGGCGCTGGCAGATTTTATGCTGGATCTCCATGCCGTTTTTACCGGGGCAACTGCCGACCCCGACACCCTGCATTTTTTGACCAGGATCACCTGAGGAGCCGCTTATGACCAGCCGCAAACGCCTTGTTTTATCTTACTGCTGCCTTGCCCTGCTGCTGGCGGTGCTGTTTGCCGTGAGCCTGTTCTGGGGCAGCGTTGCGCTTACCCCGCAGGCCGTGCTTGCAGCCCTGACCGGACGCGGACAGGACGCACTGAGCGTGGGCATCATTACCCAGCTGCGCCTGCCCCGCGCGGTGATGGCCGCATTGCTGGGCGCAGCGCTCTCGGCGGCGGGCTACCTGCTGCAGACCTTTTTTGCAAACCCCATTGCCGGCCCTTTCGTGATGGGCATTTCCAGCGGGGCTAAGCTGGCGGTGGCGCTGGTGATGGTGCTGTTTTTGAACTACGGTCTGCTGACCAGCTCTGCCGTGCTCATTCTGGCGGCCTTTGCGGGCGCTATGGCGGCTATGGCCTTTGTGCTGGCCGCTGCCCGCCGGGTGCAGCGCATGAGCATCCTTGTAATATGCGGCGTAATGATCGGTTACATCTGCTCTGCCATCACCGAGTTTGTGGTGGCTTTTGCGCAGGACAGCAGCATCGTCAACCTGCACAACTGGTCGCAGGGCAGCTTTTCCGGCATGACGTGGAGCAATGTGCGCACGGCGGCGCTGGTGGTGCTGCCCGCGCTGGCAGCGGCTTTCTGCCTTGCAAAGCCCATGGCCGCTTACCAGATGGGTGAAGCCTACGCCCGGAGCGTGGGCGTGGATGTGCGGCGGTTCTCCCGGCTTTTGGTGCTGCTTTCCAGCCTGCTGGCCGCCTGCGTTACCGCCTTTGCGGGGCCGATCTCCTTTGTAGGTATCGCCGTGCCGCACCTTGTCAAGCAGCTGTTGGGCAGCGCCCGCCCGCTGTATGTGCTGCCGGGTTGCTGTCTGGGCGGGGCGGCGTTCTGCCTGCTGTGTGATTTAATTGCCCGCAGCCTGTTTGCGCCCATGGAGCTTTCCATCAGCGCGGTCACCGCTGTATTTGGCGCGCCGGTGGTCATTGGGCTGCTGTTGCGCCGCAACCGGGAGGATGTGCGATGAAAAACTCCGTTGAAACCAAAGCGCTTGCCATCGGCTACGGCAAAGCTGCCCTTGCACGGGATATCGCGCTGGGTGCTGCCAAGGGGCAGGTGCTGGCGCTCATCGGCCCGAACGGCGCGGGCAAATCCACCCTGCTCAAAACCTTGGCGGGGCAGCTTACCCCCTTAGGCGGCGCGGTGCTGCTGGACGGGCAGGAGCTTGCCCGCATCCCCGGCAACGCCCGGGCGCAAAAGCTGGCGCTGATGCTGCCCCACACCCGCCGCACGGAACTGACCACCTGCTTTGAGTTTGCAGCGGCGGGACGCATTCCCTACACCGGGCGGCTGGGCATTCTTTCTGCCGAGGACAAAAAACAGGTGCAGAATGCGCTGGAACTGGTGGGCGCGGCACATCTGGCCGACCGGGACTTCAACTGCGTCAGCGATGGGCAGCGGCAGCGCATTTTGCTGGCGCGGGCGGTCTGTCAGCAGCCGCAGGTGCTATTGCTGGACGAGCCCACCTCTTTTCTGGACATCAAGGGCAAGATCGAGCTGCTGACCATTCTGCAAAAGCTGGCGCATGAGCAGCAGCTTGCGGTCATCGTGACCCTGCACGAGTTGGACATGGCGCAGAAGATCGCGGACGCGGTGGTATGCGTTTCACCGCACGGCGTTTCTGCCCCCATGCCCCCGGCGCAGGCCTTTGCCCGGGAAAATATCAAGGCGCTCTACGGCCTGACGGAAGAACAGTACAGCGCTGTTTTTGACCCATCAAGGCCGGAAAAGCCTCAATTTGAGCACTATGTGCGCAGCGGGCAAAAGCTGCTGCGCTGCGGCTACACCACCGGCACCTGTGCGGCGTTGGCTGCTGCCGGAGCCGCTCGTCTGCTGCTGACCGGCACTACGCCGGAAACCGTCGCTCTGCGCACGCCCAAGGGCATCGTGGTGGAGGTAGCTCCCCTGTTCTGCCGTACCTCTACAAACGGCGCGGAATGCGCCATTGAAAAGGACGGCGGTGACGATGTGGACGTGACCACCGGTCTGCCGGTGACCGCCACGGTGACGCTGCTCCCCGGCACGCCCGAGGTGCACATTACAGGTGGCGCAGGGGTTGGCCGGGTGACAAAGCCCGGGCTGGACCAGCCGGTCGGGCAAGCCGCCATCAACCATGTGCCCCGGCAGATGATCACCGAAGCGCTGCGCCGGGAGGCAGAAGCCGCCTGCTACCCCGGCGGCTTTGCCGTGACCATCTCCATCCCCGGCGGTGAGGAGGTAGCCCGGCGCACCTTCAACCCCCATATCGGGGTGGAGGGCGGGCTGTCGGTGCTGGGCACCAGCGGCATCGTAGAGCCTATGAGCCAGCAGGCCATTCTGGACACCATCCAATTGGAGATGAATCAGGCGGCGCTGCGGGCAAAAGACCACCAACGGCTCATCCTCGCCCCGGGCAACTACGGGCTGGACTATCTGCACGAAACCTACCCGCAGTTTGCCGCCATCCCGGTGGTCAAGACCTCCAACTTTATCGGGGATACACTGGACATGGCGGCAGCGGCACACTTTGAGCAGGTGCTGCTGGTGGGGCACGTCGGCAAGCTGTGCAAGCTGGCGGGCGGCATTATGAACACCCACTCCCACACGGCAGACTGCCGCACGGAGCTGTTTTGCACCCACGCCGCCCTGTGCGGTGCCGACCGGGAGGTTTGCACCGCGCTGTACAATGCCGCCACCACAGACGCCTGTCTGGAGATTCTGGACACTGCCGGGCTGCGGGAACCGGTGCTGCAAAGCCTGCTTGCCGCCATCCAGCTGCATCTTGACCGCCGCGCGGGCGGGGCGTTCCGGGTGGGCGCGGTGCTGTTTTCAAACCAGCACGGCCCGCTGGGACAGACCGAAATTGCCGCCCGCCTGCTGAATGAATGGAAGGAGTAATGCACATGGTACATTTTGTGGGCGCCGGGCCCGGCGCACCGGATCTGATCACTCGGCGCGGTGCAGCATTTTTACAAGCCGCAGACTGCATTATTTATGCGGGCAGTCTGGTCAACCCGGCGTTGCTGGGGCTGGCAAAGCCGGACTGTACCATCTACAACAGTGCCGAGATGACGCTGGAGCAGGTACTGGACGTGATGCGCCGGATGGAAGCCGCAGGTAAGACCACCGTGCGTCTGCACACCGGCGACCCCTGCCTGTACGGTGCCATCCGAGAACAGATGGATGCACTGGACGCAGACGGCATTTGTTACGATGACACCCCCGGTGTTTCCAGCTTTTGCGGCGCTGCCGCTGCACTGAACGCCGAGTATACCCTGCCCACAGTCAGCCAGACGGTCATCATCACCCGCATGGAGGGACGCACCCCCGTGCCGGAGCGGGAAAGGCTGGCAAGCCTTGCCGCACACGGTGCGACCATGGTGATCTTTCTGTCCATCGGGCTGATCGATAAGGTGCAGGCGGTGCTTTTGCAGGGTGCGTACAAACCGGGCACTCCCGCCGCCGTGGTGTACAAGGCCAGCTGGCCGGAAGAAAAAATCGTGCGGTGCACGGTTGGTTCTCTGGCAGAGAGCACCCGCGCGGCAGGCATTACCAAGACGGCGCTTATCGTAGTAGGAGATTTTCTCGGCACACAGTACGAGCGCAGCAAGCTGTACGACCCCGCCTTTACCACCGAGTTCCGCAAAGGAGAGCCGGTATGATCTGCGCCTACCTTGCCTTTACGGATACCGGCCTTGCGCTGGCAAAGCGCCTTGCCGCTGCCCTGCCCGGCAGCGTTGCCCGGTGCGGGCAGGATGGCACTTCTCTTGCAGAATGGACAGGCGTTCAGTTTGTGCAGTCGGATGCGCTGATATTTGTAGGCGCTGCGGGCATTGCGGTGCGGGCTATCGCGCCCCACTGCAAGAGCAAGACCACCGACCCTGCTGTGGTGGTGGTGGATGAATGCGGGCGGTTTGCCGTGCCCATTTTGTCCGGGCATCTGGGCGGCGCAAATGATCTGGCGCGAACCATTGCCGCTGTATGCGGTGCTGTGCCGGTGATCACCACCGCTACCGATGCCCATGGCATTTTTGCAGTGGACGAGTGGGCAAAGCACCAAAACTGCATGGTGCTGGAGCCGGAGCGTATCAAGCTGGTCAGCGGCAAGTTACTGGCAGGACAGCCGGTATATTACTGGACTGATATCCCGGTAACAGGCACTGCGCCCGCCGGGTTATTCCCGGCAGAAGCCCCGGAAAAAGCCGACCTCGCACTCACCCTCTGCCCCACCGGGCAGGCGCTGCATCTTGTGCCGCGCATCGGGGTGCTGGGCATCGGCTGCAAGCGGGGCACAAGCGCTGACACGCTGGAGGCCGCTTTTGCCGCCTTCTGCGCCCGGCACGGCCTTGCTGCGCAGACAGTTACCGCCGCCGCAAGCATCGACCTGAAGCAGAACGAGCCGGGCTTGCTGGCCTTTTGTCAGGCGCACAGCTGGCCGGTGCGGTTTTACTCTGCCGCACAGCTGCGCAGCACGCCTGGGCAGTTCACCCCCTCCTCTTTTGTACAGAGCGTGACCGGGGTGGATAACGTCTGCGAGCGGGCAGCAGTGCTGGACGCAGGCGGCAACTTATTTTACCCGAAATTTGCCTGCAACGGCGTGACCTTTGCGCTGGCGTGCAGGCTCTTTGCCCCGGACTGGAGGTGGCAGAATGGTTGACGTGATGGAAATTGATATCGACCGTCCCGAGAAGGTGGTCTATGTCGTGGGGCTTGGCCCCGGCGAGCCTTTTTATATGACCCAGCAGGCTGCGAACACGCTGGAAAGCGTTGACGCCATCTGTGGGTATAAGGTCTATCTTGACCTTATCCGCGATGAATTCCCCTGCGAGGAATACTATTCTACCGGCATGACGCAGGAAATCGACCGCTGCCGCTGGGCGCTGGAAAAAGCACACACCGACAAGCGGGTGGCGCTGGTCTGCTCCGGCGATGCCGGGGTGTACGGCATGGCAAGTCCCCTGCTGGAACTTGCCCCGGATTACCCGGACGTTGCCGTGGAGATCGTGCCCGGACTGACCGCTGCCCTCAGCGGCGGGGCGGTGCTGGGTGCGCCGCTGGCGCACGATTTCTGCGTTATTTCCCTTTCCGACCGGCTGACCCCGTGGGAGGTCATTGAGAAGCGGCTGGCCTGCGCCGCCATGGGAGACTTCTGCGTTGCGCTGTACAATCCCTCCTCCAAGGGCAGGTCGGACTATCTGGCAAAGGCGGTGCGCATCCTGCTGGAAAACGGCAAAAGCGCCGACACCGTCTGCGGCCTTGTGCGCAACATCGGCCGGGATGGTCAGACCGCCCGTGTTCTGAGCCTTGCGCAGCTGGAAAGTACAGCGGTGGATATGTTCACCACCGTTTACATCGGCAACACCGCCACAAAGCAGCTGGGCGGTAAAATGGTCACCCCACGGGGGTACCGCAGATGAAGGCAGTGGTTTTCAGCGGCACTACCGAGGGGCGGGTGTTCTCCCGGCAGCTGGCGGCGCTAGGAGCGGAGGTTCTGGTCAGTGTCGCCACCCCGCTGGGCGCGGAGGAACAGGGCGAAGCGGACGGCATTACTGTGCACTGCGGACGGCTGACCCCTGAGGAAATGACCGTCCTTTTGCAGGGCGCTGCCCTGTGCGTGGACGCCACCCACCCTTATGCGGTAGACGCCACCCAAAACATCCGGGCAGCGTGTGCCGCTGCCCGGGTGGAGTACCACCGACTGCTGCGGGAAGAAAGCCCGCTGCCCGCCGGGAGCATGGTGTTTGCCACCGCCGCCCACGCAGCTGCGTTTCTGGCCGGGTGCAGCGGCAATGTGCTGCTGGCCACTGGTGCAAAAGAACTTGCCGCCTTTGCGCCGCTCAGCCCGGAGCGGCTGTTCCCCCGGGTGCTGCCCACGCGGGAGGGCATTGCCGCCTGCGAGGCCGCCGGTATCCCGCACAAAAACATCATTGCCATGCAAGGTCCTTTCAGCTATGCGCTGAACTGCGCCTTGATGAAGCAATTCTCCATCCGCTATCTTGTCACGAAGGACGGCGGTGCTGTGGGCGGCTTTGCCGAAAAGGCACAGGCCGCGCAGGACACCGGCGCACAGCTGATCGTGGTGCGTCGTCCGGCTGAAAACGGACAAACTGCCGCACAAATTCTGGCACGCTGCAAGGAGGTTCTGGTATGATCTCTCTGATCGGAATGGGCTCCGGCTGCCCGGAAAGCCTGACCGCGCAAGGGCTTGCTGCGCTGCAAGGCGCAGGGCTCATCCTTGGGGCAAAGCGCCTGTTGGAGCATTTACCGGCGGGGTGCACTGCTGACCGCAAGGCCGTGTATAAGCCAGAGGATATCCTTGCGTGTTTGGCTGCGCAGCCGGATACGGACACCGCTGTTTTGTATAGCGGCGACACCGGGTTTTACTCCGGTGCGGCAAAGCTGCTGCCCCTGCTGCGGGCCATGGGATACTCTGTCCGGGTGCTGCCCGGGCTTTCCAGCGTGCAGCTTTTAGCCGCCGCTGTGGGACGCCCTTGGCAGGACTGGAAGCTGGTGTCTGCCCACGGCCGCGCCTGCGACCCGGTAGCCGAGGTTTTGGCGCATCCACAGGTGTTTTTCCTCACTGGCGGCGGGGACACCCCTGCCACCCTTTGCGCCAAGCTGACCGCTGCCGGGCTGGGCGCTGCCCACGCCCTTGTGGGCGAAAACCTAGGCACTCCGGCGGAAGCCATCCGCTTTGGCCTTGCCCGGGAGCTGGCAGCGCAGAGTTTTGCACCGCTGAGCGTATTGCTTATCGAGCGGGAAGCCCTGCCGCCCCGCCGCACGCCCGGCCTGCCGGACGATGCTTTTATCCGGGGTGCTGTGCCCATGACCAAACAGGAGGTGCGCGCCGCCGCGCTGGCAAAGCTGGCGGTGACTCCGACGGACAACCTATGGGACGTGGGCGCGGGCACTGGCAGCGTAAGCGTGGAGCTGGCGCTTGCCGCCCCTGCCGGGCAGGTATATGCCGTAGAGTGTGACCCGGAAGCCTGTGCGCTCATCCAGAAAAACCGGGAGAAATTTGCAGCCTATAATCTGAGCGTGATCGAGGGTAAAGCGCCCGAAGCCTTGGACGCACTGCCTACACCGGATGCTGTATTCATCGGCGGCACAAAGGGCAATATGGACGCCGTTATAAACGCTGTGCTGCACAAAAATCCAGCCGTGCGGCTGTGCATCGCCGCCATTGCGCTGGAAACACTCAGCGTTGCCGTGGCTGCTCTGACCGCCCACGGCCTTGCCGCCGAGGTGACACAGATTTCTGTCAGCCGCACAAAAACGGCGGGCAGTCTGCATCTGCTGATGGCCAACAACCCGGTGTTTCTCATTACGGGGGCACGGACATGATGCAGTTTCTCATCGCCGCGCCGCGCTCCGGCAGCGGCAAGACCACCGTTACCTGTGCAGTGCTTACCGCCTTGCAGCGGCGCGGAGCTGACCCCTGCGCCTTCAAATGCGGTCCGGACTACATCGACCCTATGTTCCACCGCAGCGCGCTGGGGGTGGAAAGCCACAATTTAGACCTCTACCTCTCTGCCCCGGATACGGTGCGCACACTTTATGCCCGGTATGCCGCTGGGCACGGCGCTGCCGTATGCGAGGGTGTCATGGGCTTTTACGATGGGCAGGGGCTGACCACCCGCGCAAGCGCATGGGAACTGGCCGACACGCTGGCACTGCCGGTGCTGCTGGTGGTGCAGCCAAAGGGGGCAAGCATCACCCTTGCCGCCGAGCTGCGGGGGCTTTTGCAGTTCCGCACACCCAGCCATATCGTGGGCATTCTGCTCAATGATTGCTCTGAGTCCTTATACAAAACGCTGCGCCCGATGCTGGAAGCCGAGACCGGTCTGCCGGTGGTGGGGTATCTGCCCCATCTGCCGGGATGTACCATTGAGAGCCGCCACCTTGGGCTGAAAACCGCCGGGGAGATCGTTGACTTGCAGCAAAAGCTGTCGCAATTAGCCGATGCCCTTGTACTGGACTGGGC
>ENA-OUQK01001096-OUQK01001096.1-human-gut-metagenome-genome-assembly--contig:-NODE-1096-length-14474-cov-4.073375_pt1 | contig 14474 bp, 16 predicted proteins | sample MGYA00237954_ERZ548842 | MGnify/ENA primary metagenome ERZ548842 (study PRJEB26490, sample SAMN05194704) | human gut metagenome | biome: terrestrial biome; feature: human-associated habitat; material... | reverse complement strand
ACTTCTGTGTGCGCTTGACCGTATCTTTGATGAAGCTACGGTATTCAAGCTGCGGTATTCGCGTCGGGCGTAACTAACCGCCAGATGTCGGGAGTTCACAGCCGAAAATAGTCGGAAAAGGAAAAGCCACTACCATAGCTCTTTCAAACCTTGTAAACTGGAAAGTGCCAACAACCCAGTGGAAAGGATGTGCAATGAAAGAGTTATACAGTAATGGCTTTGCATCAAGTATAGCACAAGCCATTGAAGAAATGAAAGCCGAACAGGGAGATGGTTTTTCCTTGGATCGTATCAACCTGGCGGAACTGGAGCGGCGGAGCGGTGTATCTCGAGGGAAACTGCGGCGGCTCAAGCGAAACGGATTTCAGGATCTGCCTCGCAGTTCAAAAGGCAGAAAACACGCTGCCACAAAGCTCAGTGGCTACACCGGCATCATCGACAGCTTGCTCCGGCAGGGTATCAAGAACTCTTCGGTCATATGTGATCGTCTGCGTCAGGCCGGGTTTGACGGCGGTGCAACAATCGTAAAGGAATACATTGCTTCCCACAAGCATCTCATCCCCGCCAAGCGTCAGCAGATCGCGCCGCAGGGCAACCGCGGGCGCCGCTATACAACCGGTCCCGGTGAGACCTACCAGATGGACTGGGGTTTCACGGATGTCCTGGATTACAACGAACAGGTTTACCGAGTGGCCTGCTTCGCCATGATCTGCCATCACTGTGGAGAATGTTACATTGAGTTTTTCCCCAATGCCAAGCAGGAAAATCTATTCATCGGTATGATCCATGCCTTCCAACACATGGGGATCCCCAGGTTCGTCCTTACCGACAACATGAAAAGCGTCATTCTCCATCGTGACTTGGAAGGACGCCCTGTATGGCAGAAGGATTACGAGATCTTCATGAAAACCATTGGTTTTGAAACAAAACTCTGCAAGCCGCGGCATCCGTTTACCAAAGGCAAAGTAGAACGGCTGGTGCGGTTCGTGAAAGAGAATTTCCTTGCCGACAGAGTTTTTTACAACATCACCGATCTAAACTGGCACGCACTGGAATGGTGCAATTCACAGAACGGAACCTACCATCGTGCCGTGGACGGTGTGCCTCAGCGGCTCCACTTGGAGGCATGCGGCGAACAGCTTCGGCCGCTTCCGGAATTGGACGCGGTACGCTTTTATCTCTGTCCGGAACGAAAAATCTCTTTTGACGGGTTCGTAAACTACGAGGGCCGACGGTTTGGTGTTCCCTACAGCTATCCGGGTGCAACAGCTCGGATCATGCGCAGCGGAGATACACTCTACATTTACTCTGCGGATCTGAGTTCTCTTTTGACGACCCATGATGTGACCTGGAGCCGCAGAGACAGCTTCTGCGAAGGGCAGTACGAGGCACTTCAGCAGCCTGAGGAACTGCCGACTGCTCCAGTAATGACGCGGATTCGCCAACTTCCAAAGCCATCTGGTGAACTCTCTTTTGCCAAATTTGATTTTGACGGGGAGGAACCAGTATGACACAGACCGTTTTTGAAAAGATGAAAACCGCGATCTCGGTGCTGAAGCTGGACTTCACAACCGAAGAATTCGCCACTTTTGCTGATGACCAGGAACTTTCAGAAGAAGCCATTGAGGCGGTACAAACTGTCTTTTCCTACATCAGTGAAAAGAAACAGCAGACCACCGTCCAAACATTGCTCAAACTGAGCCGGCTGCCGAAAAAGGCGCCGAAAACCTTTGAAAACTTTGATTTTTCTCTGCTAAAGAGCAGAGACTTGGACCGGATCCGGGCATTGCCCTCCTTGGGCGCGGTTTATTCGCACCGCAATCTGGCCTTTATTGGACCGCCTGGAACAGGAAAAACGCATTTGGCGCAGGCATTTGGCTATGCCTGCTGCCAGCATGGAATGCGGGCCTATTTCATTAAGGCTTCCGAGCTGCGTGACCGCTTTACGGCCGCCAGACGCGCGGGGAAAACGGATTCCTGCCTCAAGAGCTTAGTTCGCCCATCCTGCTTGATCATTGATGAGATCGGCCATTGCGAATTCGATAAAGAGAATACGCGGCTGTTCTTTGACCTGATCGACCGTCGCTACAACAAGGAAGGCAATTTTAACATGGTTTTCACCAGCAACAAGAATCCGGCTCTCTGGCGTGAGGACTTTAATGAGGACTCTACACTTCTGTGTGCGCTTGACCGTATCTTTGATGAAGCTACGGTATTCAAGCTGCGGGGCGAGAGTTTCCGCGGGAAGAAACTGGATACAGTTTCTGTACAGACTGGCAAAATAAAAGCCGTTGAGCTGCTGGCTGACCAGCAAGAAGAATAATATTTATTTGCCAATCTGGGTTGTTGGTACTATGAAATTCTATCGATTGGCTCCCGGTTTTCCGACAAAAAGCGGTTCGTTGCTCCCGACAAAACGGGGTCGTGAACTCCCGACACTAACACAATAAAAGCTGTTACTCCATCCTCTCTATACTTCTTAATGATCGAATATACGGTTTTAACAGATTCATCGTCCATCCCTCGCGTTGGCTCATCTAAAATTAGGATATCAGGCCTTTCCATTATAGCTTGTGCAAATGCCAATTTTTGTTTCATTCCGAGCGAGTATACCTTTACCTTCCTCGAATCTTCTGGCGACAAATTCAACAACCGCATTGTAGCTCTGATCTCATCCGGCCCAACAATTTCTCTAATACTCGCAAGATAACTTAAATTGTCAAATCCAGAGAACTCATCAATGAAAGCTGGATTCTCAATAATAACTCCTTGCTTAATAGCGCTCGGTTTTATGAGCTTTCCCCTTGTTGGTTTCAGATACCCTGCAATCAACCTCAGCAGCATAGTCTTGCCTGATCCATTTGGCCCTACAAATCCATTTATAGTTCCCTTTTCAATTTCAAGATTTACTCCACGGAGAACACTTACTTTTCCTATAGTCTTTTCTACGTTTTGTATCTCTATATATGGCATATTTCTCCTCCTATCAGGCCCAATCATACTTTATCCTCTATTCTCTCATACAAAAAGTCCTTTCGGGATACGTAGAGATATGCTATTAGTCCCAAAATAAGTAACACAACCAACTGATATAGTAGGGGAAATATAAGCAACTTCACACTCTGGTCTGCCCCCGAAATATAAGACCATCTAAAAATAAACTGTAAAAACAAATTATTATGAGGTAGTAGCTTTGAAAAATACGATCCAGAAAACCAGAAATAGCACTTAATACCAACGAGAAGACAAACGTCTATTCCAATTGTAATTCCCGTCGAGCTCATTGGTGACAGCGTGCTTTCACTTAGTATTATAACGACCTGCGAAAAAGCCATCTCTAAGAACAACATCGTTACAAATGTAAAAATAAATACGATTATCGTATCTCTCGCACTTATTTCAGAAATGCACATAAAATGTTGCATGTTCTTTGAGAGTTCCGCTGCAAAGTCACCTTTAAAATTTGATTGCAAACAACAAAAGCAATAAATAGCAACTAAGATAGCATTCTCTATTATCCGATAGCTAAAGCAAAACTTGATGGCGCAAAATTCCTTATGCCAAAAGTAGTCTGCTCTACTTTTATATCTTGCCAAAACGTACTCATTGAACTTACCTTGTGAAAAGAATGCTACTTCTAAAATCAAGAAAAGAGGCAAATAGCACAGAAACACATTTGAATACAGGTTAAAGCTATAGATCAGCGCATCCATCAAACCAGGTTTTTCTGGCGATGCAATTTTGATCGTACTATTAAGAAAATAGACACTGAACACGCAAAATACAGAAAACGCGATATAGATTGTACTTTTTCTAAAAAGCAACTTTACCCTAAATCGAAATGGTGTCGATACTATACCCAAAGGACTTCCTCCTTTCTTTTGTTATAATTAAAGAATATTCCTATCACTCCTAACGCCAGGAAGAGTACATCCCCCAATAGAATCCCCGGCACTGATAGTCTTGGTGCTTCATATGGAATCAAATATGTTACTGGGCTCATTGCTATCTTATCAAAGAACTGTGCCACAAAGATAAGCAAAAAATAGGCAAAAATCGGTAACGCTGCCGTCTGCCATTTTTTCTTAGACATAAACACAAAAAATACAGATACAAAATAGTACGCTACAGTAAATAGAATGCCAAACCATATCTGTATTCCGATATATCTCATCGGGTTCGACTGATATAGCCAACTATATGCTCCTCCCATTTGTAGATTGAGTATGGTGTCCGGCATATTAGTTGGAAACAAAAAAAACACCACTATCAGCCATATAGCATTTGTACTAAGAATAAGGGTTACTGCGCTTATCCCTCCTGAAACACATTTATAAATCAGGTATTTCTTATAGTTAATCCTGGATAACAAGAAGTATATGAATGTGCTTTGCTGATCCGTGTAAAATGTGAAGATATAAGGCAAGCAAATTATTATCGGAAAGACCGCCCTAAAGAAGCTGCCTTCTCCTACTGAAAGGCAATATAACCATGCATCATAGCAAGAAACGCTTTCTGCTGGCAGATACTGGCAATCAAGCAGATATGATACAATTCCTCCCAGTCCACTTATAACTCCAATTAAAAGCGCAATCCAAAAGTTTTTTCCAAATGCGCGTTTCATTTCATATTTAAGCACTAATGTCCCTCCTCACTAATTAGAGTAAATCGGGGGCGCAGTATGCGCCCCCGATTTTTCCGTTATTACCAAGAGACATTATCAGCGCTAAAATAAATTGTCACATCGGTATCTCCGCTCGAAAGCAAATCCGAGCTTACTTCGCAGTAATAATAGTGGTTCGTGGCAATAGAAGAATTTTCGGAAACATGGTATGTTTTCCCAACGTCCAGGTTTCGTGCCCAGGAGGATCTGGCTTCATTTTCGGAGTTAACTAACCGGGCATCAAAATTACGATCATGCGTTTTCTTTGTGCAATGGAACGATGCCGTTTTCACAGATGTTAATTTAGTGTTGTAGGTAGCACTAAATCCATTGCCATTAGTTCCAGGAACGGTTACCGTATCCGATGACCAAGTGCCTGTAGCACAGGGTTCGATTCCTGCTCCGTCGAAGCTTTCTCTGCTTTCCAAATCAACTGCTCCAGCAAAACAGGTCATGGTAAGCGATGCGAGAATTACAAAACATGCCAAAAACTTTTTCATTTTCTTTCCTCCTTGTCTTTTTTCCGGCCTTTATATTTCAATAAGAAACAATTCCAGAAACAGCAATTTCTATATCGGAATTATTTCTGATTGCCATGATATAATTTCCATGCTGATCTACCCGAATGGCATGATCAAAACTTCCTCCAGTCGCTCTCAATGGATGGAATAGTCCATCTGGGTCAATTAATCCAAAGTCTACACTCGCTGACTCTGGCGAATAAGTCGCTCGAATTCTAACCTTTTCCCCTGCTTCCAAAGGAAAACTTGTAGTTGCGCCTACAGTCTTATTAGCCGGGACATCTAAGCTAAATCTTCCTGATGCCCGTTCTATAACCAGTTTCATGTTCCGCTGAGTTTCTACATTAGCTGCTCCTGCAGAAATTCCTAAGCAGTTTACCAGCATGAAACACGCAAATACAATGCACAAAAATTTCCTTACTCGCATACTTTCTCCCCCTTTCATGCTTATTCTTTACCATTCAAAAACAATCCCAGACGAATCCACCTCTACTTCTTCACCCGGTATTCTACTAATATCCGTTGTCTCATAGTTGTTCTTCAAAAGAAAAGTAATTGCTACGATGAGCATCCCGATTATTAGGATTAAAGCTACTCCAACTACCAACCTCTTCTTTTTCTTGTCATCTTTTCTTCTGGCCTTGTCCGGCCCCAGCTCATGTTTTTCTTTCTCTGGCCGCTCCTCTTCTGGAATTTTCTCCGGCTCTGGCCCCGCCGCTTCCGCGTCATCCAGGAGCATTTCAAGAGGGACATTATATAACTTGCTCAGGCTCTGTAAATTCTCTGTCGACGGCCTCGACGTTCCTGCTTCCCATCCAGATATAGCCTGCCTGGACACAAACAGCCTTTCGGCCAGTTCTAACTGTGTCAGTTCTTGTTTCTTTCTTAATTCCTTTAATTTTTTAGACAGCTCCATTCTTTCATCTCCAAATTTAAGCAAAATCCCATTAAATGTAAACCGCACGCGGTATACATTTAGGCAAGTGATACTTGCCTTCCGCATTTTTTCACACAGATTCTATCAAAGATACTCCGCAAGTCCTTTACGCAAAGCATCATTAATAGACTCAGTCAGATTCTTATCTTCCTCCAGCGCCATCCTACGCAGCGCCTTATCAATATCTCGATCCAGATAATAGGCCCGCTGCACCCGGTCACTATTTTTCTTTTCATTTTTTTCTTCAGCAACAACAGCAGTCTCGCTCTGGCGTCCTGCTCCGATGATAGACTTAAACGCAGCCTCCCGGTCAAACTTCGCTTACTCAGCCCACTGTTTTGCCCCGCCTGGATGATCTGGCTCCACTCCTGCAGACGATACTCATCCCGGATCGCTAACACATCTTCCGTTTCTTGCACGCACTCCCTTCGCATTCGAAAACTTACACGCAGTCTTTGTTGACTGCATATCATTTTCTCACACTTACTCAACCTTGGAAATGCGGGTGGTTATTGAGCACTTACGAGGAAAAGGTTTGAGTTGATGCATAGAGGTTACTCCTCTTGACAAAACCGGTCTCATTCTGGTATATGGTAAAAATATTGGAATCACAGCAGATTTCATTCATCGGGCAATCTGCCCTGTACTTTGCCAAACACAATAAAAAAGGGCCAGCGCCCCGAAACGGATAAACCACTCCAGCCAAAGAAAAAAATTCAAATGCTGCCACCTTTTTCGTGCTCAAAGCGTCTATATAGATGACCGGAAAGCAAGGGGCTTGATAGGAGGTCATCCAGTGTGGTAAAAAGATTAGATAAAGATGACTTCACCCGTCTGGTGCTGCAGAATCAGACGGCCATGTTCCGAACCGCCCGGGCAATCGTGTCAACCGACGAAGACGCAGAGGATGCGGTACAGAGTGCCATTTGTACTGCCTTTACGAAGCTGGATGCCCTGCGGGACCCTGCAAAATTCAAATCGTGGATCCTGCGGATCGTAGTTAACAACTGCTATGACCTATGCCGGAAGTACCGGCCAATCACTGATCTGTCTGAAGTACAGGACTTTCTGCCTGCAGACGATCCGGATCCGACTGAACGGCTGTCCCTATGGGAAGCGGTGCTATCATTAAACCCGGAAATGCGCTCCGTGGTAACACTGTTCTATTATGACGGATTTTCCATTCGGGAGATCAGCCGCACTTTAGGGATCAGCGATGTAGCAGTAAAAACCAGATTGTCCCGCAGCAGAAAGCAGCTGCGCCTTTTGCTGGCCGATGAACAAGGAGGGGTCTATGGATCAATTTGACGAGTTGCTCCACCAGCGTGCCGCTGAGGAATCATTTCCGCTCCCGGAGGATTATGCCGGTCGGGTGTTCCAAACCTGCGCGGCTCTGGACGAAAATTCCCGACGGCGTCAGCGACGCCACTGGGAAACATGGGTCGCAGCAGCGCTTGCGCTGTTCATCACAATTCCAAACGTATCCCCATCAGCTGCGGCAGCGATGGCGGAGATCCCTGGGCTGGGGGCGTTGGTGAAAGTGGTCACCTTCCGGAGTTACGCCTACAATGATGGACATAGTTCTATGGATATCTCCGTACCGGAGTTATCCGGCAGCGATGCAGCTGATACGGTAAATCAGGAAGTCCACGCATACACCGACGAGCTGATGACGCAGTTTTACAAAGACTGTGAACGCATCGGAAATGGCTATCAGGATCTGCGTGTATCCAGCGTGGTGCTTACCAACACGGACACATGGTTTACCCTTCGCATAGACGCCACACAAACGGAAGCCAGCAGCTATGCCTTCAGCCGCTTCTATCACATTGACAAAGCAACGGGACAAATGATCTCTCTGAGGGATCTCTTCCGCGATGGGACCGATTATGTGTCAGTGCTGTCCAATGAGGTGCTGCGGCAAGTGGAAGCGCAGATGTCCGCAAATCAAGCCCTCGCATACTTCCCGGAGGATTTTGCTGGGATCGACGCGGAGCAGAATTTCTATCTCGACGCAAACGGAAATCTCGTGTTGGTCTTCGACGAATTCGCGATTGCGGCAGGCTCTATGGGGATGCCGGAATTCACGATTGAAAAAAACATCTATCAAGACCTCTTAAAAGAAGCATATCAGAAAGGATTCGTATGATGAAAAAGAAATTATTTGTATTGCTGACGGTTGTATGTATTTTGGCGCTGGCTACCGCTTGCGGCAGCCAGACATCCGGCACAGACACAGATTCCAATGCCGGCACTCAAAGCGGAGCGCAGCAGGAGGAAAGCACCCTGACCGGCAAGCTGGACGAGAAAAAGGACTTTATGTTTGTTGTGACGGATGACCAAGGCGCTTCCTACCAGTTTTCCATCGACTCCTCCGCAAAGCCGGAAGGGTATGATGATGTTGCTGTGGGTGACTCCGTCACTGTGACCTACACCGGCGCGTTATCGGAGGTTGATCCCTTTGAGGGCACAATCGCTTCTGTGGAGAAAGTTAAATGACATTCGCCCTTGAAGATAACAAAAAGTAGAAATCGGAGCCAGAACGGCTCCGATTTTTGCTTTTTACCACCATTCGCTCGGTGGATTTTGCTGGGAAAATCAATAACGGAACTACATCAGTCACCCTAACAATAACAGACTGATAAAATATGCGAAAACGCCGCCCGGTGTCGGGCGGCGCTGTTCTTGAGTTTGAAATAACCATTGGGACGAGAAAGGAGAACCAACTTTTATGTTACAAAGCCATTTTTCAACTATCCTCCTTATGCGACTTGGTTCTACAAAACGTATTGAACAGTGCTATAATACAAGGACGCTATCTTTTGGATGTGCTGCAAACTGGGTTGATTATTCAAAAACAGGCGACAAGGTAACTGGAGATCAATTAGAATGTGTTTTTGCCCGCCTGAAAAATGGTGACTCTCGGATGAATGTTAAAGATTCACACGGTATCCCTATGGGAAATCACCTTGAAACCTTATATGACCCCAGAACGGATACATACTATCTGCGTTTCATTCCGACACTTTTGACACCAGCTATGTGCTTCTATTCATTCGACGCAGCGAAAGTAGCTGCTATAAATGATGGCAAGATGCCTATATTCCCTCATGTGGTGTCTTTTCTGCCTGATAGGTACTTGGATGAAATGTGCTACAGAAAAGATACTGCCAGTTTTTTATTCATAAATGACCCGAAAAAGTTTTTTGAGGAGTTGAAAGAACAAGTCCCAATAGCCATCAAGCAAAACGCGAGCATTCTAACTGCTGATCGATATTATCGTACTAAAGGAAATGACGACTGTGAACTTTTTGCAGATAAAGTTGATTATGCTCGACATTCACCTGCAGACATCTATTACGATGAGCCAAGCCCATCAGCAGAACTTTTTTGGAAATACCCGCAATATCATTTTCAATCAGAGGTTCGAGTCGCCATTTTGAACACAAATTTCGTGTGGGACTATGACCCGCAGCACTTCAAGTACGAACAGCACAGGCTGAATGTGTATTTGCCGCACTTGCACGAATACGCAACCATTCGTGCAGCCAAGGACTTGCAGAATATTTGTTTCTTTTGCCGTAGTGAAGATGAACCTGTCATGTGCGCGGTCAACTTACCTTATCAAGAAGAAAAATGACTCATGTCAAACTGTAAGTTTAAGATTATACAAAATATCTTCGGGGATTGGAGAGAAGCTGGTGTTCTATTGGATGCCAGCTTCCTTTTTTATATACAATTCGTTTACTTGGAGGAAATCCCACACAAAAGTTGGAAAAAGTCGCTCACCCGAAATCAGGGCTTAAAACAGAAATCCCACAGAAAAGTTGGGAGAAGTCGCTCGGTCGAAATTGGGCTTAAATTAAAAAATCCCACACAAAACTTTGGATAGCCGCGTAGGACTTTCTCTTGACATTTCCTTTAAGTGTTGATACGATGCTGTTAGATGCCCTGTGGCTCTTGTAAGCCACAGGAAGTTAAAATCGCGCGGAGGCTGCAAGCATCCGTAGTTGTGTGAAAGAAGGCGACAACGAAGAGAATAGGAGGTCCATTATGAATTACAGTGCCATGATACAAAATCGCAAGTCTGTCAGATCTTTCCGGAGCAAAGGGGTTTCAAGCGAATCTATTGGTGAGATCAGAACCTACTTTGACAAAGAGTGTATGCGGCTATTCCCTGAAATCGAGACGCAGTTGGTGATCGTGAGCGGTGAGGCGCAAAAAGCGCTGGAGGGGTCTGCCGGTTACGAGAAGTATCTTATCGGCGCACCGCATTATTTGGTACTGCTGTCGGCCCCTCATGAAAACGCGGGGAAAAACGCTGGTTATCTGATGGAAGATATGATCCTGAAGTTGACCGAGATGGAGATTGACAGCTGCTGGCTGACCTTTACGAACAGTGAGCGGGTAAAGTTTGCGCTGTCACTGTCTTCACCATTGGAGGTGGCGGCCATTGTGGCTTTCGGTTACGGAGAGCGGACACGGAAGGCGCTGCGGCTTAATATTCAGAATGTATCGAAGGTGGACATCTCTATCCTGAGACAGTATTACGCACCCAAGAAGAGTATCAACGAGCTGGTTTCTGTGGGGAAATGGGGTTGCAAGGATGGTTTGGATGAATTGATGCTGTCGTATGGCGACATGTTATGGCGCTCCTTCTATGCAGCCTCTCTCTCCCCCAGTTATCTGAACCGGCAGCCCTACGGCTTCCTGCTGCGGGAGCATGAACTGTTTTTGATCCAGACGGAGGATGCCCCTACCGACCCACACGATGGTGAACTGGATCTTGGAATCGTATTGCTGCACTTTTCTGCCGTGGCCGCCCAGTGGATGGGTGTACCAAAATGGACATTTGGCCGGATGCCTGACGATATCCTTCTACCAGAAGGGTGTCGTATTGTGGCGGTTTGTCATATCTGATGTTTGAAAAAAGTTCTGTATGCTTAATCATCATTAAGCCAAAATAAGAAAAGCTGATGGGTTTCCTTCTTTGAAAATCCATCAGCTTTTCCTGTTAATCAGTACGGGGGTGCTCATGCACGGTAAAAGTACTTTTGTGATAGTCCAACAGCCCATCATGCCGCATACGAGACAGTTCCCCGCACAAAGAGGTTCTGTCCACCCCCAAATAGTCTGCCAGCTGCTGGCGATTAAAGGAAATGGTAAAGGTGTGGTTGCCACCTCTCCTTACACATTCTGTGAGGAATAACATGACCCGCTTACGGATGGTCTTGGGATTTGTATACAGTATTCTCCGTGAGAATTGCATTATTTTTCGCGCAGAGATCGTCAGTAAGTTGCGCATCAGTCGGATGTTTAGACTGTCCGGGGACAGCGACGCTTCCAATACCGGACGCATATTCAAAAAGAGTATCTCGCTGTCCTCCGCAGCGACCACATGGATCATCAGCGGCTCATCAGAAAGGCAGACATACGCCTCTGCGAAGGTGCCGCCGGGGCGTACACTGCCCACCACACTGTTATTGCCCCATATATCGCCAAGCTGGAGCATTGCTAGGCCGGAGAGCACCACGCCTATACAGTCTGTTGTCTCACCTTCGGACAGGATGATCTCACCCTTTTTGTAGCTTTTTCTTTGTGCCGTCAGAAAAACAAGAAGACTTTTGATCTCGCTTATTTCGACGCCGTGAAAAATGGGGAGATTGTGCAGGAACTGTTCCATAATTTCCCTCCAATTGTTGTCATGGCAACCGAAGTTTTCTTTCAATCATATTATAGTTAAATTGTATCTGTCAAGATTTTTCCGAACATTCAGGGATACAGTTTTTCTTAATATCTATATCAGCGAAAGGATTCGCAACGCATGAGTTATAAGCTTTGGAAAGACCAGCGGGACACATTTGAACTACTTGATCTGCGAGGTCGAATTGATAACGTGCTGACGGAACTCACGGAAATGGCAGCCGAAACAAGAAAAGGTCAGGGAATTCACGTGATTCAGTCATTTCGGCCAATCATGTATTACGGCCCTATGAGTAAACTGGGCTTTGAATATCATACTGAGCAGAAGGGTAACGAGGAGTTCCACATTTACTTCTGCCGGGTTAGAAAAGGCGAGTGACAATGTTCCCCGTCCCCTTTCCAAATGCTGGCGATGCATCCGCGGTGTAGTGACGTTGACCTATTGACCCTTGTCGGTGCGGCGGTTCTGGCCGCAAAGCGCGAATTTAAGAGCTAGCCCATACTACTTTCTCCCGGTTTGCATCTAACGATGCGGAGAGAGTGCGCGGCGCGGAAATGATGTTCTTTTCGCGCCGCCTCTTCTCTCTCCCCTACATGGGAGAATCTTTCAATAAAACTCTTTTCTACCTCATCCTCAGCATGGCAAGAGTGTCCGGCGGCAAAAACTGCTTCTCCGGGCGCTCTTGCCAGTATCAGATGAATATATTCTTGTGTGCATCAAGAAAGGAGTGTTTCTTAATGGCGTCATATCTGTTTACTTCCGAATCGGTTACCGAGGGGCATCCCGATAAGATCTGCGATCAGATCAGCGACGCTGTTCTGGATGCTGTTTTTGCGGGGGATCCCAATGGCCGCGTGGCCTGTGAGACGGCTATCTCCACAGGACTGATTCTCGTTATGGGGCAGATCACCACCTCTGGCTGTGTAGATATTCCCAAGATTGCCCGGCAAGTGGTTCTTGATGCAGGCTATGATGACGCCGCCTGTGGATTCGACGGCAATACCTGCGCTATCCTTGCCAATATTGATGAGCAATCTGGTGATATTGCCTTGGGTGTCGATCAATCTTTGGAAGCAAAGGAATCCGGTCAAAATGAACTGGATAACGGTGCCGGCGATCAGGGAATGATGTTTGGCTACGCCTGTGATGAGACTCCCGAACTGATGCCGCTTTCTATCTCTTTGGCGCATAAGCTGGCTAAGCGTCTTACCGATATACGAAAACAGGGCCTTGTGGATTATTTAAAGCCGGATGGCAAGACGCAGGTCACTGTGGAGTACGGCGATAATGGTAAGCCCTTTCGTGTGGACACGCTAGTAGTTTCTGCCCAACATGCCGCTGAAATCCCGCTGACACAGATTCGCAAGGATATTATCGAGTTGGTTATCAAGCCTACCGTCCCTGCGGCACTGATGGATGAGAATACCAAGATCTATGTAAACCCGACCGGCCGGTTCGTTATTGGCGGTCCTCAAGGGGATAGCGGGCTGACTGGGCGGAAGATCGTGGTGGACAGCTATGGCGGCAGAGCACCCCATGGCGGCGGGGCCTTTTCTGGTAAAGACCCCACAAAAGTGGATCGCTCCGCTGCCTATGCCGCTCGCTGGGTGGCTAAAAATGTGGTAGCTGCCGGTCTTGCCAGCAGATGCCAAATCCAGTTGGCCTATGCCATCGGTGTGGCTCAGCCCCTGTCTGTAATGGTGGATACATTCGGTACCGGCACAGTGGCGGATGACCGACTGGCGGCTGCTGTGAAACAGGTATTTGACCTGCGACCGACCGCCATTATCCGTGATCTCGACCTGCGTAAGCCAATTTATCGTCAGTTGGCCGCCTATGGACACATGGGCCGGGAGGAGCTGAATGTAGCTTGGGAGAAGACTGACCGGATCGATGCGCTGAAGACTGTTCTGCAACAGGCTTAACTCCCCTGTTGTCAAAAGCCCTGGGGCTTCCCAGGGCTTTTGATTTATACCTGATATACTGGATCAACCTGTCAGCTCCGCAAATTATACCAGTCTCACCACCGGTTTGATCAGGTCGGCAGGCTTGTCCTTCATCAGCTGCAGCGCTTCGGGAATATGCTCCCAGCCGTCAAAAACATGGGAGACCAGCTGACTGACATCCAGTCTGCCCGACATGGCCAAGGCTCCCAACTTCTCCATGCGCAGGCGGCCGCCGGGCATCAGACCGCCCTGAATCTGCTTGTGTCCCATGCCAACGCCCCACGCCACACGGGGAATCGTGACATAGTCGCCGTCCCCCAGATAGTTCACAGAGCCGATCTTCCCTCCGGGCTTCAGGCAGTTCACTACCGGCTCAAAGGTTTCAACGCCACCACCGGCGATAATGGCCTTGTCTACCCCTTTGCCACCGGTCATGGTCAGCACCTGCTGGTCAATAGGGCCGTTTTTATAGCTGATAAAATCATCCGCTCCATATTTTCTGGCCACCTCAATGCAATTGGGCCGGGTGCCCACCGCAATAATGCGGGACGCTCCCCGCAGGACCGCGCCTGCCACCGACATCAGGCCAACAGGGCCGATGCCCACCACCAGCACGGTGTCGCCAAATTGCACGTCCGCCAGTTCCACGCCATGAAAACCGGTAGGAACCATGTCCGAAAGCATACAGGCATCCACAATGTCC
>ENA-OUQK01001095-OUQK01001095.1-human-gut-metagenome-genome-assembly--contig:-NODE-1095-length-14511-cov-4.055202_pt1 | contig 14511 bp, 17 predicted proteins | sample MGYA00237954_ERZ548842 | MGnify/ENA primary metagenome ERZ548842 (study PRJEB26490, sample SAMN05194704) | human gut metagenome | biome: terrestrial biome; feature: human-associated habitat; material... | reverse complement strand
CTTTCTGTTCGTCGGCGGCACCGGCGTCGGCAAGACGGAGCTGGTCAAGCGCCTCGCCGACGAGCTCTTCCACGCGCCCGAGTCGCTCATCCGGCTGGATATGTCGGAGTATATGGAGAAGTTTTCCGTCTCGCGCATGATCGGCTCGCCCCCGGGCTACGTCGGCTATGACGAGGCCGGCCAGCTTACGGAGAAGATCCGCCGCCGCCCGTACTCCGTTGTCCTCTTCGACGAGATCGAAAAGGCGCACCCGGACGTCATGAACCTGCTGCTGCAGATCCTCGACGACGGCCGCATCACGGACGCGCAGGGCCGCACCGTGAATTTTGAAAACACGGTCATCATCATGACCACGAACGCCGGCAGCAACACGCGCACCGGCGCGCTCGGCTTCGGCCTGAGCACGGACGATCAGAGCCGCGAGCGCGCGCAGCGCGCCCTCAATGAGTTCCTGCGTCCGGAGTTTCTCAACCGCATCGACGAGATCGTCTACTTTAACCACCTCACGGAGGAAAACTTCCGCGCCATCGCCGCCCTCATGCTCGACGAAGTGCGCGCCGCCATGGCCGAGCGCGGCATGACCCTGCACTGGACGCCCGCCGTCATCGACTACCTCGTCCGTAAGGGCTACAGCGAGACCTACGGCGCGCGCAACCTGCGCCGCACCATCCAGCGCGACGTGGAGGACGCCATCGCTTCCGCCATCGTCGCCCGGCGCAAGGCCGCCGGAGACATCGGCATCGACGCGCAGGACGATCGTATCACCGTCACCATCAACGACAGGGAGGTCAACGCATGAACCGTTTGGAAATTATCCAGGGCGACATCACGAAGTCGGATGTCGACGCCATCGTCAACGCCGCCAACTGCTCGCTGCTCGGCGGCGGCGGGGTGGATGGCGCCATCCACATGGCCGCCGGCACCGGCCTGCTCAACGAGTGCCGCGGCCTCAACGGCTGCCGCACCGGCGAGGCGAAGATCACCCGCGGCTACCGCCTGCCGGCGCGCCACGTTATCCACACGCCCGGCCCGCGCTGGCGCGACGGGCAGCACGGCGAGCCCGAGCTGCTGGCCAGCTGCTACCGCAACTGCCTGCGCCTTGCGAGCGAGAACGGCTGCCATACGGTCGATTTCCCGTCCATCAGCACGGGTATCTACCATTTCCCGCTGGATCAGGCGGCGCAGATCGCCGTGCGCGAGATCACGGCCTACCTCGCCGACCATCCCGAGATCACGCGCGTGCGCATGGTCTGCTTTGACAGCCGCACCCGCGCCGCATACGCCGCCGCGCTGGCCGCGCAGGAATGCGCCGGCTGACGCTCACCGTCACGCCGGAGCAGGCAGGCCGCACGGTCAGGAGCCTGCTCCGGCGTGAACTGCGCATGGCCGACGGGGCGATCGCCCGCGTCAAGACCGTGCCGGACGGCATCTGCCTCAACGGCGCGCACGCCCGCACCGTCGACCGCGTCGCGGCGGGGGACACCCTCACCGTGCGCATCGACGACAAGCGCACCGGCGGCCGCTTCACGCCCGTGGCCGTGCCGCTGGACATTTTGTATGAAGACGCCGACCTGCTCGCGCTCAATAAGCCCGCCGACATGGCCGTGCACGGCGGGTATGACCGCGGCGACCCCACGGTCGCCAACGCGCTGGCCGCCTATCTCGGCCCGGACGCCGTTTTTCACCCCGTTAACCGGCTCGACCGCGGCACGTCCGGCGTCATGCTCGTCGCCCGCAGCGGCTATGTGCACGACCGGCTGCGCCGCGTGCTGCACACCGACGGCTTCCGGCGCACGTATCTCGCCGTCGCCTGCGGTGTTGGCCTGCCGGTAAGCGGCACGATCGACCTGCCCATCGCCCGCGCGGACGACGGCACGACCCGCCGCGCCATATCACCGGACGGCCAGCCGTCCGTCACGGACTACACCGTGCTCGCCGAGCGGGACGGGTACACGCTCCTGCGTGTCACGCCGCGCACCGGCCGCACGCACCAGATCCGCGTCCACTTCGCCGCGCTCGGCCATCCGCTGCTCGGCGATGCACTCTACGGCGGCGATGCGTCCCTGCTCGCGCGCCCCGCGCTGCATTCGGCCGCGGCCGATCTCACGCAGCCCGTCACCGGGCAACTCCTGCACATCACCGCGCCGGTCCCGGACGACCTGCGCGTGTTTGGTTTTGAGAGGTACTTATGAAGAAACGCTCCATCACGATCCTGTATAATTCGCCCGTCATCCTCACGTTCGCGCTGCTGAGCCTGCTCGCGCTCGGCCTCGGCAAGCTCACCGACGGCTGGACGACGCAGAACCTCTTTTGCGTCTACCGCTCGCCGCTGACGGACTGGCTGACCTATCCGCGCTTTTTCCTGCACGTGCTCGGCCACCCGGATTTTGCTGCCTACTGCAGCAACATCGTCATGCTGCTCGTCGTCGGCCCGACGGCGGAGGAGCGCTTCGGCGGCAAGCGCATCCTGCTCGCCATCGCGCTCACGGCGCTCGTCACGGGGCTGGTGCTGTGGTTCTTCTTCCCGAACAGCGCGCTCATGGGCGCGTCCGGCGTCGTGTTCATGCTCATCGTGCTCGCGTCGTTCGCCGGCATGCGCACCGGCACGATCCCGCTCACGCTCATCCTCGTGCTCATCCTCTACCTCGGCAGCGAGATCTTTCAGGCCGTCACCGGCACGGCCGGCCTCGCCCAGCTCACGCACATCGCAGGCGGCGTGCTCGGCATGATCTTCGGCTTCACGTGGAGCCGCGGAAAGCGGGGCGCGCGATGACCGTTCTCGTCAGTGCCTGCCTGCTCGGCGTCGCCTGCCGGTATGACGGCGCGTCCAAGGGCCTTCCTGACAGCGTTTTGCGCGAACTGATGGCCCGGCATACACTCGTGCCCGCCTGTCCGGAGCAGCTCGGCGGCCTGCCGACGCCGCGCGCCCCATCCGAGCGGCTGGGCAGCCGCGTCGTTGCGCGCACCGGCGCCGACGTCACGGACGCCTACACCCGCGGCGCGCAGCAGACGCTCGCCCTCGCGCAGCGCTTCGGCTGCACGGCCGCCCTGCTCAAGCAGCGCAGCCCCTCGTGCGGCAAAGGGGAGATCTACGACGGCACGTTCACCGGCACACGTGTGCCCGGCGATGGCGTCACCGCGGCGCTTTTGTCCGCGCACGGCATCCGCGTCTACGGGGAGGACGACGTGGCGGAGCTGCTAAACTTGTAATTATGTAAACCGAATTATGTCAACTTGTAGCGTGCCGCCCGGCGCGCTGCTTTTTGTATGTCATAAAAACTTAAAAAAGTTGAAATCGCCGGGAAATATGTTGAAAAATCACCGCCGTCCGGTATAATGAGATTATCGCACACCCCACAGGAAAACAGGGAGGAGAAAACCATGCGCAAACGCCTTTTGTCTCTGCTGCTCGTGCTTGCGTGCGTGCTGACGCTGGCCGTCGTGCCGGTCGTCGCCGCAGAGCCTGCCCCCGTGCAGCCCACCGTCTCCGTAACGGAGCCGACGCCCACGACCGATCCCGAACCCAGCCCGGAACCCAGCTCTGAGCCTTCGCCCGAGCCGACGTCCGCGCCCTCGCCCGAGCCTTCGCCCGTACCGACGCCGTCCGGCCCGTGGTATCAGGCGGCGCTGGATTTTGCCTGCGATCACCGTATCCTGCTCGGCGATCCCAGCGGCAACATGATGCCGAATGACAACGCCACGCGCGCCCAGATGGCCGCCATGCTCGTGCGTGTCTTTGGCTGCACGGCGGGCAAGGACATTGCGCATTTAACCGATGTCAGCACCACCGCCTGGTACTATTCGGAGCTGAGCACCGCCGCGCAGATGAACATCTTCAACGGCTACGGTGACGGTACGATGGGGCCGAACCGCAGCATCACGCGCCAGGAGGCGATGATCGTCATCGCCCGCGCCTTCGCCGTGCCCGACGGTACGGCCGCCGACATTCAGGCGTTTCGGGACGCTTCGTCCGTCGGCAGCTGGGCGGTCGCCAAGGTGGGCGGCCTGGTCAAGGCCGGCATCGTCAACGGCGATAACGGCAGCCTGCACCCCACGGCCAACATCACCCGTGCCGAGATCGCGCAGATGCTCTATAACCTCGGCCTGCAGTTTTGCTCCGATGCCGCTGCGCTCCCGGCCTCCGGCCGCGTCATTTATACCGGCGCCGCGCCCCTGACGGCGGACGCCTTTACCGGCACGCTCTACCTCGGCGGCCCTGCCGGGCGTGACCTCGGCGGCATGAACATCACCGGCACGCTCGTCGTGCGTACCGACCCGAACGGCACCGTTACCGTCGGCGGCACGGTCGACACGCTCGCCGTCGCGGCCGAGGACACGACGGTCGCAGGCACCGGCCATGCCGGCCTTGTGCGCCTGCTCGCGCGCGGCTGCACCGTCACGCTCGCGGCCGACAAGACCGCTTCGGAGTATGACCCCATGCTCCGCGGCGTCGGCAAGGTCGTGACCGACCCCGTGCCCGCGCTCTCTCCGGAGTGCCGAGCCGTCGACCTGTACGTGACCTACCGTTACTTCCCGTCGGAATATCAGACCACACCGGGCGAGGCGACCCTCATCTGGTATGTGGACGGCGTGCAGCAGCGCACGCGCCACTACACGCTCGACGGCAAGTCCATCACGCCGGGCTTCCACGTGGAAGAGTCCGTCTGGAAGCGCGACATGCCTTCCCGGCACACGGTCGAGATCCTCTTCCTGTGCGGCACGGACGTGATCCGCACCACGTTCGTCGTCCCGGTCAACAACTATACGGACGCGGAGTATGCGCAGCTCCAGCGCGCGCAGTATCCGTACAAGCTCGAGGTCGTGCGCAACCAGTGCACGGTGCTCGTGTACGGTCTCGATAAGAGCGGCAATTACTCCATCCTCCACCACGCCTTCGTCTGCGGCCCCGGCCGGACCACGCCGATCGGCACGTTCCGCACGCCGTTCAAGGCAGCCTGGCATCCGCTGCAGGGCTGCTGGGGGCAGTACTGCACGCAGATCACCGGCAACTATCTCTTCCACTCCTCGCCGTACAACAGCCCGAATAAAAACGACCTGTCCTACCGGCTGTATAACCAGCTCGGCACGGTCTGCTCGCACGGCTGCGTGCGCCTGACGGTGGCGGACGCCAAGTGGATCTACGACAACTGCCCGCTCGGCACCACGGTGTCGATCTACAACGCCTCGTCTCTCCCCGTGCCGAAGCCGTCCGCCCCGTGGCTGGACATCTCCAGCCCGAACCGCGGCTGGGACCCGACGGACCCCGACCCGGCCAACCCCTGGAACAAGTAAGCCGTACAAAAACGCATCCCCCAGAGCGTCTGCTCCGGGGGATGTTTTCATGCTTTCGGCGGCCTATTCTGGCATCTTTCAGGCCACCGGCCTGCTCGACACGGCCAGGGCGGGCATCGCGCGCATGAGCCGGCGCATCACCCCCTTCGGCGCCATGCTTTGCACGGCTGTCGCCGCGTCCATGATCGCCTGCAACCAGACGCTTTCCATCCTGCTCACGCACCAACTGTGCACGGACGTGCCCGGCGGCGCGCCATCGCCTGACTTGAAAACTGCGCCGAATGTGGTACAATAGATGCATTCTGTACGAAATTCGGGAAGGAGGGCGTACCATGGAGCGGACGGAGCTTCCGATCGCGGTGTTTGATTCCGGCCTCGGCGGCATCAGTGTCCTGCGCGCGCTCGTGCAGCGCCTGCCGGGGGAGGACTTTCTCTATTTCGGCGACTCGGCCAACGCCCCCTACGGCGTGCGCCCGGTCGCGGAGGTCCGCCGCCTGACGCAGGATGTCATCGGCCGGCTGTATGACCGCGGCATCAAGGCCGCCGTCATCGCCTGCAACACGGCCACGAGCGCGGCCATCGGCCCGCTGCGCGCCGCCTTTCCGGACATCCCCGTCATCGGCATCGAGCCGGCGCTCAAGCCCGCCGTGGCGCACCACCGGCGCGTGCTCGTGCTGGCCACGCCGCTGACGCTGCGCGAGGAGAAGTTCGTCGCGCTCATGCACCAGTGCGCCGGCTGCGCCGAGATCGTGCCGCTGCCGTGCCCGGAGCTGGTGGAGTTCGTCGAGCGGGGCGAGCTCGATTCCCCCGCGCTCACAGCCTACCTCGCGCGGCAGCTCGGCCCGTATGCCGGCCGCGTGGATGCGGCCGTGCTCGGCTGCACGCACTTCCCGTTCGCCCGCCGGGCCATCCGCGCCGCCCTCGGCGGCAATGTTACGCTCTACGACGGCAGCGACGGCACCGCCCGCGAAACGCTGCGCCAGCTCGTGCGCCGCGGCTGGGTCCGCGGCGGCAGCGACGGCGCCGTCACGCTGGAAAACAGCCTCCCGTCCGAGCTGCCGCTCAGCCGCCGGCTGCTCGCCCTGCCCCGGGAGGACTGACGGCCTATGCAGATCGAACGCATTCCCTTTCCGCCCATCGGTTCAAATATGTACGTCGTCACGCAGGGGCGCGACGCGATCGTCCTCGACCCCTGGCCGGACGAGGCGACCATGCAGCGCCTGCAGGGGTATCACGCGCTGATCGTGCTCACGCATGAGCACATCGACCACATCTCCGGCCTCGGCCGGATGCAGCGCGCGCTCTCGGCGCGCACCCTCTGGCAGGAAAACTGCACCCCCTGGCTGCGCAACCCCGGCAACACGACGCCTGTGCTGCTCGCGGCGCTGAGCGTGTCGCGCGGGGCGGAGGCACGTGACTTTCTGCGCGGCCTGCACCTCAAGACCGAGACGTATGCCCCGGACATGACCTTCGGCGATCACATCGCGCTCGACTGGGGCGCGCTGCACCTCGAGGGCTACGCCACACCCGGCCATTCGCGCGGCAGCGCGTGCTACCGCATCGGGCCGGACGCCTTTTTCAGCGGCGACTCGCTCGTGCCGGGCTTTGCCGTCATTACGCGCCTGCGCGGGGGCGACGCCGCCGTGCTCATGGACAGGACCGTGCCGTTTCTGCGCGCGCTGCCGCCCGCGCTCACGCTCTATCCCGGCCACGGCCGCTGCGGTATGTCGCTCGGCGAGGGGCTCGGGAGCATGGACTGGTGAGCGGCGCGACGGCCGCATCCGCCGGGGCGCGGATCGCCGCGAAAAGGCTTGACACACGTGTAAAATTATGCTAAACTAATCACAGCAGTTTAGGGTAAAAGTTTTTTGTGGGATTTTTTTGAGATGGCCTCCGGTACTCCTCCGGGGGCCATCTCCTTTTAAAAAACCGCGCCGCCGCGAGAAAAATGCTTGACACGCGCGGGCGCATCTGGTATTCTATTGTAGCGCTCCAAAGACAGCAGGTGGCTTGACCGCGGAAATCCTGCCGAGGATGCATCCATTATGATGTTTCTATTCTGTTTCCGGGGCTTTGGCCGCGGAAATTTTTTTGGGCGTGTATCTTTCACACGGAGGTGAAATCACACTATGCCGAACGCAAAAGTTCTCAGCGAGAAGCAGGCGATCGTCGCCGCTCTGGCCGAGCGGCTCAAGGGCGCCAGCGCCGGCGTGTTCGTCGATTACAAGGGCATCACCGTCGATGAAGACACCAAGCTGCGTACCGAGCTGCGTCAGAATGACGTGGAGTATTCCGTCGTCAAAAACACCCTGACCCGCTTTGCGCTCAAGGACGTCGGTCTCGAGGCAATGAGTGATCTGCTCAATGGTACGACTTCGCTCGCAACCAGCACGGCCGATCCGATCGTCCCGATCCGCATGATCCACGACATGAGCGAAAAGATGGCGAAGGACGAGAAGTTCATCGTCAAGGGCGCGTTCCTCGAGGGCAAGGTCCTCAGTGACGCTGAGATCGCGGAGATCGCGCAGCTCCAGAACAAGGATGCGCTGTACTCCAAGGTCCTGGGCACGATGCTGGCCCCCATCACGGGTCTGGCCGTCTGCCTGAACCAGGTCGTCGAGCAGATGGGCGGCGCTGCCGCGCCGGCTGCCGAGGCCGAAGCTCCCGCCGCCGAATAAGGCGACCACTTCACTTAACTATTTAGGAGGAAAATTACCATGGCTAGCGAAAAAGTCACTGCTATGATCGAAGAGATCAAGGCTATGTCCGTCCTCGAGCTGTCCGAGCTCGTGCACGAGATCGAAGATGTGTTCGGCGTTTCCGCCGCTGCCGCTGTTGCCGCCGCTCCGGTGGCCGGCGCTGCTGCTGCCGCCGAGGAGAAGACCGAGTTTGACGTCGTTCTGACCGGCTTCGGCGATCAGAAGATCAAGGTCATCAAGGCCGTCCGTGAGATCACCAACCTGGGCCTGGCGGAAGCCAAGGCGAAGGTCGAGGGCGTCCCCTGCGCCATCAAGGAGCAGGTCTCCAAGGACGAGGCCGAGGAGCTCAAGAAGAAGCTCGAGGAAGTCGGCGCTTCTGTCGAACTCAAGTAATCGACCCTTACACAGTCAAAAACCTCCGTGCCGCTCGGCACGGAGGTTTTTTGCGTATGGCGGAAAACCATAAAGGTTTTCCGCCAAAAGGCTTGCAGTCTGCTGCGCACAGACTTTGTACGCCGATGGCGTACAAAGTCCACACTTGCAGCCTGAGATGTATTTTCTCTCACGCACATGTCGCGAGAGAAAATGATTGCACTTTTTTGCCGCCTGCGGGAGGCCACCTCTGCGAGGCTTTTTTGACTCGCTGAAACCCCTCCGTTCCACCCGGTGCGGAGGGCCTTGCGCTTTCATTCGCACTGCCACTGGTATCGCCGCAGGTCCACGTGCTGCGCGTCGCGCAGGGTCACGCCCTCGCGCGCGAGCAGCGCCGCCTGCGCGTCCCAGCCGGGCACGAGCCGCCCGCTGTGATCCACCACGCGGTGGCACGGATAGTCGCCGTAGCGCTCGGCCTGGCTGAGCACGCGGCCGACCAGCCGCGCGTTTTTCGGCCGGCCGATCAGCCGCGCGATCTGCCCGTAGGTCGCAACGTTTCCCTCCGGGATCTCGCCCACGGCGGAGAGGATCTCATAGATCAGCCGTTCGTCCGTCGCCGCTGCCATCGCGCAGCCTCCTTTCCATATGGGCATCCGCCCCAAAAACGGACCGGCCGGCAGCAAACACGCTGCCGGCCGGTTTGTGCCTGATCCGCTGCGCTTATGCGCCGAAGCTGACGCTCTTGGCAGCCTCCACGAAGCTCGGCTCGTAGGTGTCAAAATCGTCCTTCGCGCTCGCAAACTGCACGAGCCAGAAGCCGTCGTCCGCCTGATACATCACGGCGAGGTAGCGGTACTCGACGTCCTTATCCTCGTTGTAGAAGTCATAGAGGATCGTCGGGCAGCCGTTGATGTCGTCGCCCGCGACGGGGTTGCGGCTGCTGTTGTTCTGCATGACGAGCGCGGCGTACTGCTCGAGCGTCACGTCGTTGAGTCCGGCGGCGGCGAACTGATCGTTCGTCTCGTGCAGGGCGAACACGGCGGCCGTTTTGGCGGCATAGCACACGGTGTAGCCGTCCATGGACTGCTTGCTGAAGTCGCTCGTGAGCGTGATCGTCATGCCCTCGTTGGAGAAGGTCTTGGCCGCGGCGTCAAACGGGTTGGTGCTGCCGCAGCCGGCGAGCACGGCCACGAGCAGCAGCGTGCAGACAATGGCGGTAAAGGTGCGTTTCATGTTGGTGGGTCTCCTTTTCTTTCTCTTGAAATATGACAGCGGCTCATTCGGCCGGTGTGTCCGTTTTCGGCTGGTACTGATACGGTTCCGGGCTGGGCTCGGCGTAGCCGGTGGCGATGTCGAACTGTTTGATGAGCTGCGAGATGCCGAGCTTCGTCACCATCAGCTCGTCGTAGGCCAGATCGTCCGTGAAGCCGTTCTCGCGGCACTCCTCGAGTCCTTCCTCCACGTCCTCAAGCTCGGACACGCACTGCTCGTACAGATCCTCGAGCTTGCCGAGCGCCGTGGCGGTGTTGTCGCCGCTGCCCTCGACGGGGCACGCGCTCTCGAACCGGCGGCCGATGCGCACGATCGCGGCGTAGCCCGCCTGCAGCATCATGAGCGTGAGCGCGCCGGCCTGTCCGGCGGCCTCGCTCTGCTTCATGCCGGTCATCATATCCGACACGTCCTGCAGCCACTGTTTGTGCACGCCCTTGAGCTGGTCAAGGCGCTCGGTGAGCTGGGCCTCGGAGTGACGGTTGGCGGAGTAGCCGCCCTTTTTCAGTTTGCGGGTCAGACGTTCCATAGTATTTGCATCCTCCAAATGTGAATTTCGGTCAATCGTCCACGTCGAGCGCCTCAAGGCCCTTGGCGGGGATGGGGCGGCTGTCGCCGTGGCGCACAAAGAGCATCGTCACGAACGCGCCGGCCACGAAGATAGTGGCGTAGGGGAAGAGCACGGTCATGCCGAGCTTGTCCATCAGGAAACCGGAGAACATCGGCGTGACGACCTGCGCGGCCATGCTGGCCGTGTAGTAAAAGCCGGTGTAGCGGCCGACGTCGCTGCCGGAGCACATCTCCACGACCATCGGGAACGAGTTGACGTTGATGGTGGCCCAGCCGATGCCGGCGAGGCAGAACATGGCGTTCATGAGCATCGTGGGGCTCTCGGCGTTGAGAAAGGCGGCCACGCCGAACGCGACGGCCAGCATCACGACGCCGCCGAGGATGGTCTTCTTGCGGCCAATCTTGGACGCGACGATGCCGACGGGCAGGTACGCCACGATGGCGGCGGCCTGCGCGAGCATGAGCGTGAGGTTGTAGTCCTTGTGCAGAATGTTGCTCGCGTAGACGGAGTATTTCGACGTCACGGCGTTGTAGCCGAAGAACCACAGCACGATCGACAGCAGCAGGAAGATGAGCGACCGGCGCTCGGCCTTGCCGAGCTTGCCGGAGCCTGCGGGCGCGTCGTCACTGTCGCCGTTGTCGATGCCGAAGCGCTTGCTGTCGGCCTGCATCTCGGTCACGAACTTCGGCTCGTTGACCGTCAGGCGGAAGATCAGCAGCGCCGCCAGCATGATGCCCGCGATCACGGCGAAGTACGCCGTGTAGCTCATGAGCGAGTTGCGCACGGAGCTCGTGGCGAAGGCCATGCCGATGGCCAGCACGAGGATACCGCCGGCAGTGCCCATGAGGTTGATGACGGCATTCGCCTTACTGCGCAGCGGTTTGATGGTAACATCGGGCATGAGCGCGACGGCGGGGGAGCGGAACGTGGCCATGGCCACGAGCACGACGAGCAGCAGCACGATAAAGCCGATGAGCGCGCCGGGGTGCTGCACGGTCGTCTGGTGGGCATAGGCCTGGCGTGCGGGCACGACATAGTTCGTGTAGTCGTGGTTCGTCACGGTCTTGCCCTCAGTGTTTGTGACCTGACTCGTGATGGCGGCAAATTCGTCCTCGGTGAACGTGTCCTCGAGCACGAACGTCTCGCCGTCGGGGGTCTTGAGCGTGCGGTCGGCCTCCTGCTGGTACACGACGCGCAGCGCGGCGGGATCGTCGATGGCGGCGGCCGCGTCGATGTTTTTCAGCTGCGCATCGTCGACGAGCGACAGGCTGATGAACGCGATGGCCGCGACGATCGTGCCGAAGACGATGAACGGCGTGCGGCGGCCGCGCCTGCCGGTGTGCTTGTCGGAGATCGCGCCGAACAGCGGCAGCAGAAACAGCGCCAGAATGTTGTCGAGCGCCATGATGACGCCGGACCACGCCTGCGACATGCCGAACTTGTTCGTCAGGATCAGCGGGATGGTGTTGTCATACGCCTGCCAGAAGGCGCAGATCAGGAAAAAGGCAAAGCCAACGCAGATGGTGCGCTTGTAGTTGAGCTTCACTGGATTACCTCCATCAGTCTCTATCGGATTTGTCTCATTCTACAATACCTTGCCCGGCAATTCAACAGGCATTTGACGAAAAGCAGAAATTGTTGTTTAATAAGGACAAAGCAAACCGGCGGTCCGCGCCGCCGAAAGGAGGACTCGTTATGAATTGGAAAACTGCCTGCAAGATCGCCGCACCGGCCGCCGCCTGCGCGGGTGCGTTTGCGTTTCTCGTCGCGCCGGGCCGCGCCACGCGCGCGCAGAAAGCCCCGTTTTTGTACCGCAATTATGCGCACCGCGGCCTGCACACCGAGGACGGCACCGTGCCGGAAAACTCGCTCCCGGCCTTCCGCGCCGCGGCCGAGGCGGGCTACGCCGTCGAGATGGACGTGCACCTGACGGCGGACGACCAGCTCGTCGTGTTCCACGACGATACGCTCGAGCGCATGTGCGGCGTGCCGGGCGTCATTGATGATTTCACGCTCGCCGAGCTGCGCGCGCTGCGCCTCGGCGATACCGACTGCGTCATCCCGACCTTTGCCGAGGCGCTCGAAGCCCTCGGCGGCCGCGTGCCGCTGCTGCTCGAGGTCAAGCGCGGGCACAATAACCGCCGCCTGTGCGCGCTGACGCTCGCCGCCCTGCGTACTTACGGCGGGCCGTACTGCGTCGAGAGCTTTGACCCCACGATCGTCGCGTGGTTCCGGCGCAACGCGCCCGATATCCTGCGCGGCCAGCTCAGCCAGCCGCCGAAGGACTACGGCAAGGCGCTCAATAAGCCCGCGGCCGCCATCGTCGGAAACGTGCTCACGAACGTGATTGCCCGCCCGCAGTTCATCGCCTACAAGATCGGGCCGAAGCCGCTGAGCGTGCGCCTGTGTGAGGCCATGGGCGCCGCGCGCGCCGGCTGGACGAGCCGCGCCTGGACGCACGAGCGCGATTACGACATCGTCATCTTCGAGCACTACCGCCCCGGCGCATGGTTCCGCGCCGATATCTGAGTCGCAGGGGAGCCTGAGGGGGCAAGGCCCGCCTCGGATGAGATCTTTGCATCGCCGTCAGGCGGATGAGGTGGAAGCGTTTTGGTTTCCGCCAGCACCTCATGTATCACGTTTACACACGATGAAAAAGCAACAGCAGCCACACCGGCGTTCGCCGGCGTGGCTGCTGTTGTTTGCTTGTTCTTGCACGTCCGCGGCGGATGCAGACCCGGACGCTGCAAAGTGGAAGAGAGAACACAAACGAGGGATTCGCAACATCATTTGCAAAAACGATGTTTACTGAACATATCCTAACATTTGTGTCCGCTTTTGTCAAGCGGTTTTCAAAAGTTTTTGGAACTTTTTTCTCACACTGCCGCGCCATCGCGCAAAATCTGCGCCAGCTCTGCCACGTCGCGCAGGACGTATTTCGGCTGCACGTCGGACGCTTTGAGGATCGCCTCGTCCGTCTCGCCGGACATGACGAGCACGCTCTGCGCGCCCGCATTCACGGCCACGGCGATGTCGGTGTAGATCCGGTCGCCCACGCAGCAGATCTGCGCGTTCGGCACGCCGGTCTGCGCCGAGATGACGTCGACCATGTTGCGGTTCGGCTTGCCGATGTAGGTCGGCTGCACGCCGGAGGCAGCGGTCAGCAGCGCGCAGATGCTCCCGCAGTCGGGCAGCACCTCGCCGGCCGGCATGGGGCAGACCCAGTCGGGGTTGGCGGCGATGAAGGCCGCGCCGCGGCGCAGGAAGTGCACGGCCTTGTCGAGCTTTTCGTACACGAGCTCGGTGTCGAACCCGGCCACGACGATCTCCGCACCGTCGTCCACGAGCGGGATGCCGTAGCTGAGCAGCTCGCGGCGGAACGCCTGCGTGCCGACGAGGTACACGGGTTTGCCCGCATAGTGCTGGTTGAGGTACAGCGCCGTCGCCATGCCGGAGGTGAACACGTTTTCGCTCTCGCACGGGAAGCCCAGACGCCGCAGGCGCGTGATGTAGTCCGTGCCCGCGCGCGAGGAGTTGTTGGTCAGATAAATGTACTGCCGTCCGGTATCGGCCAGCGTGTGGATGAAGTCGACCGCGCCGGGGAACACATCGTCCCCGAGGTAGAGCGTGCCGTCCATGTCCAGCAGGAACAGGCGCGCATCGAGCAGGTCTTTCAGATTGTTCATGGGAGCCACCTCACAGAATCTTATTTTTTTCTTAACACCCTATTATACCATGAAAAACGGGCGGCACAATCCCAATTATTCTGGCGGCAGGTGTTGAAAAAAACGGCCGATGTGCTATAATATTAAAATCTGTACCGTGGGCCGCTGTTGCATGCAGGCCGGTGCGGATCTGAAGGTGTAATAAAATTTTTGGAGGCATAGATATGGCAAAGGGAGTTAAGACACGAAATATTGACTCATTCCGAGAGGGATTGATGGAATACGCATATGGCAGATGCTCACAGGCACAAGCTGCAAAGATTGCCGGTATGAGCGTGCCGACATTTAGGAAGTATGCCAACATGCACTTTTTAGGTATTCCATTTCCTGACACACTGTTTAAGGCAAAGGGAGAGTGAGAATTATGTGTGAATTTTGCGAAGAAAAGCTTCCTGTCATAACACATTATGGCAAATTTAAGATTGATAAGTTGTCAAATAAACCTGTAATTACGTGCGACTTGAATAAATGCCCGCCTTTTGCGACGTGCAACAGTAAAGATATAAACGTTGAAATGGTAATGGAAATAGCTTACTGCCCTATGTGTGGCGAAAAATTGAGAGAGGACTAAGTATGTGTGAGT
>ENA-OUQK01001091-OUQK01001091.1-human-gut-metagenome-genome-assembly--contig:-NODE-1091-length-14546-cov-3.653785_pt1 | contig 14546 bp, 9 predicted proteins | sample MGYA00237954_ERZ548842 | MGnify/ENA primary metagenome ERZ548842 (study PRJEB26490, sample SAMN05194704) | human gut metagenome | biome: terrestrial biome; feature: human-associated habitat; material... | reverse complement strand
GTTCCCGGGCATCTCGCTGCCCGCAGATACCGGCGCAGACGTGGCTGCCGCTTTCGGCTGGCCCTCCGCATTGCCGTTTTTCTGCTTCCCACCACCAGACGAGCAGAATTCGATCTCGTCCAGTATGATGACCATTGCGCTCTTTTTCTCGTGTGTTACGCTGTCTTCCCAGATATCCTCGTCCAACCGGCCGAGAATATTGATGAATGAACTCTCCTTGAGCTGCATCTTCTTGATACGCTCACATACAGGGCCAAACGCCTTGACGGAAATGTTCATCCACCGGGCATTGTTTTCGGCACGGGTATCATATACCTTTTTGCCGATCCGGAACCTGACGCTCTCGCCACTTTCGGTGAACTTGAGTGCCGGGGCGCCGTCATACCCTTTGGAAATGACGACATCTGTTGCGATTACCTTGAACATGATAAATCTCCTTTCTTGCAGGTGCTGCCTGCTATCACATGATTTATTTCAACCCGTTCCGGGCAGAAACCAGAAAAACAAAAAAGTGCCAATCAACACAGATGTGTTAATTGACACTTTATAACCTGAAAACTCTGGTGCTCCGTATGGAACCCTTATGAAACTATTGTCATGATTATAGCAGGTTTCGAGCGCACAGTCAATTGCTTTCCGCAGACTGTCCGTGCATATCCAGCACCATCAACGCAAATTCCAGCGCGATCCTGACCTCGAAAGGATCAAAGCTGCAGCTTCCGTCTGCTCGGATCCCTTCCTCTACACGCCTCTCAATCTCCTTGGCCATCCTTCGGATCTCCTCACTCTGTGTCACTGCAACTCGTGCCCCCTCTGAATACTTATCGCCAGATAACCGCTCATTTGCTGGCAACCCTCGTTTTCATATACCGGCGCATTATCCGACACATATACTGTGACCTGATCCCCCGCGTCAACATCCCGCTGCTTGCCTGTGATCTGAAGCCGGACCACCTGCGTCTCTACCTGCAAATAGAGTACTTTGGGTCTGCGCCGTATCGGTGTTCTCTCGACCTTGATACATTCACCGCTGATCTCTATGAGATGGCCGGAGAGCGCCAGATACAGGAGCTGCGATGCGCTGAATAGGAAGAATACACAGATCAGCGCCAAGGAGAGCGGAAGATACGGATCCTCTGCCATCAGCAGGGAGACCACCAGCAATATAAGGCTCACTGCCGCCGCGCCATATCGTATTATAACCTGTTTCTGGATCGCTATCGGTAGTTCTCTCAGTTTTTCTTTCATTACACGCCTCACAGTAATAGAATTCGTCTTTTCTCCAGCAGCCGGAGCAACGCATCAACGACCTCGTCTCTGGCCGCAGCATGCTCCATCTGCGCTTCCAGAATATTATCGAAGATCGTTTCCTGCGTATAGATTCGTTCCGTCAGACGCTGCCTGTTCCGTTCCCCCAACAGATCAGCGGTGGGTTTGACACGGTGCTCTGCGAGGAGCACGAGCTCTGCAGTGGTGAGATGCAGTCCGGCGTCAGTCAGCCAGCGCAGCAGTTCCTTTTCACGTGTACTCAACAGCACACGATGTCCCTGCGGCTGTGCGGGTCCCAGAACGCACTGCGTCAGCGCACGGTACTCCGCTGCCGATTCATCCGACTCCACGAGTTCTACAAGGCCCTGCCGTTTTAGCTGCTGTAGCGCCTTTCCCTCCAGAATATTGCCGCCGCTTTCCGCAAAGCCATACCGGCCATTGAGCCAGAGCTCCGCCTGCAAGTCGGTCAGTTGAAAATTGATGCCATGCCGGGTCACAAATAAAAGCTCCTCTGTCGATGCCTTAATTACCATGCCTTTGGAAATATATTTCATGTTGCGTCACTCCTCGTTTGGTATTTACCCATATTACACCACTCGCGGATGCGATTTACAGCACTCAGAGCAAATACATTGCCACGACGCACAGCGTGATGATCAACAGCATGACGCCCGTTACTGCACAGATCTTCTTGACCAGTTCCATGTCGATACCCTCATTCAGCCTACCGGCATCGGCAGGGAGGACATCGTCGTAATATCCATCGTAGCCATCATCCGGTTTAGAAGACGACTCGGTATCTTGCTCTTGCGGCTCCTTTTGTTTTCGTTTCTGCTTTACCTTCTTCGGCGCTGCTTTGCGGTTTTCGGTCGCCGTATCCGGACTCGTAGCTGGCTGCTCATGCTTTTTCTCGCGTTCCTCTGTCATGTTCGGCAGGTTCTCCCCGCATTCCGGGCAGAAAGAAACGGCGCCATCCGGAAGGTTGGCGCCGCAATAAGGGCAATATTTCATGTGTAGTCTCTCCTTTGGGCAGTATTCGGCATTCAAGCCGTTTCTCAAAGCCCATTGGGGGACGATAGGATTATAGCACAGCAACATTTGCGTGTCATCGGCTTCGACATTGCCATTTAACTTGCCATTTTGTAGGACACTGAAAAAAATCAATTCATTAACACACGCCCGTGCGTATTACGTTCAAAACACACGTACCTATTTATAATATCTTATCGCATTCTCATAGTCAATTGCCTTATTCCGGCTTCAACGAATTTCTACAAAGAGGGAACTCTGCGCCTATATTTCACTCTATTTCTCATTGAACATGCCAATTGCGTACACGAAGAGGATAGTATATAATTCGCCTGCAAACAAAAAAGGGGGTGGTTGCCATGTGCAACTACACATATGCACCTCTTCTACTGTAAAATGCTATACAGGAAGATAGAGGGAGGCCTTTGGCCGGGGGCATGATGCTCTTTCAGTTCGCTGTTCGCATTTTGACACAAAAGACTGGAGGTAAAAATGTCACTGATTCCTTGTAACCAGAGCACACTTATTCCTTCCGCGATTTCTTCCATTCTGAGCATCATCGACAACGCTATCAATGTGGTCGCCAACCGTTCTATGCAGCGCGAAGCATTCAAAATCATGCGTGATAAGCAGATAGCTATGCTGAAGACTGAATTTGCCAAGCTGGAAGCCCAGCTTAAAATTCACGCGATTGCTGACTTGCACCGCGTTGCGCTTGAAGAGATAAAGCGCACTATGGCACAATTTGAGGCGGCGTGTAAAGAAACGCCGGCATTAGCCGAGATTTCTGCTCAACTGTTGAAGATGCAGGTGGTCTCTTTGGCCGGGGTACTCGATCTCTTTGCCCGCAACGAATGCGGTGGCACTTTGCCGCTTCTTCGCTAGAGGTGGACTGATGCGTCTACTGCTTTTGTTGTTGGTTATTTGGGTTGCTCTTCAGGTCATATACAAGATACCCGTGTTCGGCATCCTCGTCCGCCAAAAAACATACATACTCAAAATGCGCACTATAGGCTTCTTTACGAGGCTTATCGTCATCTTTTTGAGTGCATTGAACTTTCTTACAAGGGCATAGATTAACCCGCAACAGGTTAATACAAACAAGAACGACGCCGGCAAAAATGCCGACGTCGTTCTCTGAGTAAAGAGGGGAATATCAATACTTTGTCTCGCCACTATCCGGCTCAGGGATTTGACGCCGTTATTTCCTGAGAGCCCGTCCAGTAACAGTCCCAAGCATCCGACTTCCAATCACATGATACATTGAGTGCAAATCCGGTTGCTCCGGGATGATACTTCTGCACACGGAAAGTAACTTTGATGTTTCCCGAGATTGAGCGTGGATATCGTACCCGTTCAAAAGTGAAAATCAAATTTTCTTCATCCAGCAGAGCAGCATTATCTGGAGATTCTCCATAGGATGAATAGGAAAGCTTAATCCCGTTCGCTCTGCAATACGCTCCTATCCCATTTACCGCACAGTCATAGTCATTCTCATTCAGATCATTTAAGCATAGCACGACTGTGCTCGTCCCCATATTTGCCTCTGGATACATTCCATATAGGATGTCAAATACCTCTGCAAATGCAGCTGTGCGGTCAGGGATATTGTCAGGTGGATTTCGGGCGATTATCCTATTGATTGTACTTCCTATAATCAGTAGGCCGATAATTGATAGAATCAGCAACCATATTCTCTTGCGTAAAAATATATGATTGAGTACCATACATTGCGCTCCTATTTTACTCCAGATATTTTTACAAAGTAAACCAAGTAAGGTTTACATTTAGGCAAGTAATACTTGCCTATTTCTTTCCTCGTGTTTTTTTGCTTTTTCTCGCTTTGGTTTTTGCAATCTCGCTATCATAAATCTTACGGCTCCTGTTCAAGCTGGAATCTCAAATCTATAGCAAGAAGGGCGTCGGCGTTTTGCCGACGTCCTTCTTGGCTAAAGAGGGGGATTTACCAATACTTAGGATAGCTACTAGTACTTTGCTGATGCTTTGCGTACTCCCACCAGGGGACTTGGTTGACGAAGTCCGTCAGCTTGTCCCAGAACTGGTCGGCCAGCGTACCCTTGTCCACGTAAACCGTGACAGTATAGGTTTTGGTGCTGCCATCTTCCATGGTGGCCGTGTAGGTCACGGAGTTGGTGAAGTTCACCGTCTCGCCGCTGCTGGGGGTCAGGGACTTGACGCCGTTGGTAGCAATGACAGGAGCCAGCTTTGTCACATCCGTGCCGCGGGGCATGGTGATGGTAATGGTATTGGTGGTATTGTTCACCGCACCGGCCACGCCGTTGATGGAGAAGCCTGTGATGCCCGTGGAGGTCGTCGCGGCAGTCTCCCACTGACAACTGATGCTCACATTACCCTCAGGCATGGTAAAGCGGTTGTTAGTGATTTTCACTGTTTCGCCGCCAGCAACAGCCAGCGTGTAGGTCAGCGAATCCGCCACCATCTGATAACCGCTGTCGGGGGTTACGGTAACGATGATCTCATCGCCCGCGTTGGCCTTGGTGCGGTTGGGGGTGATGGTGCCGCCCTTGGGTGCCTTCACTGTAATAGTGTACGCTCCGGTATCCGGTACAGCAATGCTGCCATAAGCGGGGATCTCGATCTTGAGAACCACGCTCCTGTTATTGGAGGCATCCACAACAACAATATAGATGTCGCGTGCGCCATCGCCCAAATTGCTAAGAGTGATGTTATTCACGCCTGTACTGGCTGTCCCCTTGTTGGAAGAAGCCAAAATCTCTTCCACCGTAGGCGCCGCCGCGCTGTGGTTGACAACCTTATAGAAGTAATTGCCTGCCACATTCGAGCTGAACTGTACGGCTGCGCCGCTATTGCTGATACGTGTGGCGGAACCGTTGGACAGGATAGGCTCCGTAGGTTCACCAGAGCCAGAATAGATCAGCTTAATGGTATAATCCTTGGTAGCTGTTCCTGCTGTTGCCTTGAACATAACTTCTTCGCCTACCGGCATATAGCAGGAGATGTCACCCTTAGACCAATCGCCTTCATAGCTGCCGCCTCCGCCTTCCTGCTTTACCTTTACGCCAGCAGGTGTAACGATTTTTAGGTTCAAACCGGACAGTCCTTCAGGGATCTTGGCAACCGTCTCTGCCGACACGGTGTTGGGAATGGTGATCGTCCAATTGTCGCCAGACGGAGCGCCTTTTGCGACCAGACTGCCATCTGCACTCTTTACCAGTGCGACAGATGTGATCGTCGGTGTGATCTCCGATGTGGACTCAAACTCTGCCGTTACCGTGACATTGCTCTTAGGCATCGTGAAAGTACCAACATTGCGGTCAGTCTTATCAGTGGTGACAGAAATGGCCTTCTGCTGTTCGTCCTTCACGATCCAACTCTTCAGTGTGTAGCAGCTATCGGGAACAGCGGTCAGCGTGACGGTCGTGTTCGGCTGTGCGGTCGAGTTGGAAGATGTGATCGTACCGCCTGTCACTTGCGTCAGCGTGATATCATGCCGAGCGTTATCTTCGGTCTTTTCTTCAAGCGTGACTTTGAGCGAATAAGAATAATACCATTCATCAACTATAAACGAGCCCGAAGCATTTGTTGTTACGAAGAACTGTCTTTCCATTTCAGTTTCCTCGCGGCGCACAGCTATTTCTTTCAACACATAACGCTCAGGATCTGCAGGTGTTACGGTAAATTGACATACATCACCCTTCTTCAGAATTTCATTGCCAGAAGGAACGCTTTGCCCATTAACCGTAAAGGTAAACACTGCCATATCGCTATGGCTTTGATTGTTCACAATTACCTGATAACCCACGCTTATTAGCCGCTCTTTCATCACGGCATGTATCGTTACACCCTCTGCATTAGACGGCATCGTGAAGGTTATCGATGTATTCTTCTTTTCCGCATCAGGGAACAACGGATCCGCGTTTTCAACGCCGTTCTGCGTGATTTCCCAATGATCAAAGAGATAATACTCGTCTACATCGCTGATTGCTACGGTAAGCTGCGCTCCGGGCTTGGCGGACGTGATATCACGGCTCCCATTAACGGTAACAACAGCTTTATCGCTATAATCCACATTGACCGTTATGGGAAGCGGTGTGATCTCACTGGCCTCTTCAAAGGTGGCGGTGAACTGCGTGTTCTCCGTTCCTACTACGAACTGTACAGTCATCTGTGATTTCTGGGCTTCGGTCAAATACGATCCGCCCGTTTCTGTCCAGCCTTTGAATACATACCCGTCTTCGGGAATGGCGTACATAAGCAACGTCGTTCTCTCTTTATAGAGATTAGTGCTGCTTGTGGGGGTCAATTCAACCCTGCCCATCTGAGAGTCGTTGCTGGATGCCTTTATTTCCACATTATACAGTTCGTGAATGTTGCCAGTCACAACAATGTCCTGCCGAGCATAAAACGCCAAGTATGTAACTTCGCATGTTCTTCCATTGAGCAGCTCATTGACAGTCCTTTGGTCAATGATATCTGCCTCTGGGATATTCGACTCCAGACGCTCTAAGACATACCCGACTTTTGACTTGATTTTCTCGTTGAATCCCAAAAGCTTTACACATACTTTCTGGCCCTTCTCAACTCTGAAGACATTGTGATTATCATCAACTGCGGTGGCTCCTTTATCAGTGCCAAAGAACCCGCCAGCTACCAGATCATCAAAGCTCTTGTCATTCATGAGAACAACGTCAAACATTCTGTTAACAAAGACTCCTTCAGCCCAGAATTTATCTGAGCTTCTATCGTTGATACCTTCCATAAGCTTCACTTGGACAGTAACATTGTCACTATCACCTGTCTGGAACTTTGCCTTAATGGTAAAGCTGCCTTCGGGTGCGGTAATGGTCAGCGGATTCGCCTTGGTCTGCTCCTCAGTCAGCGTCATGCCGGGGACTTCCCAGCCCGCGAATGTACTGGCCTCTGTCGCTTGAAGCTTCAGTTCCGCGCTGGTCACGGCCTTGACCACATCGCCATTGGCATATTCGCTGCCGTTGACCGTTACCTTACCGGTGCCTTCAATGCTGACAGTGCCCTTGCTGGGGTAATCCAGCACGATCTTCGCCTGCTTTACATTGCCGTTGACATCCGTGATGGTGAAGGGGATCTCCTCCCACGGGTGGGCGCAGTCCGATTTGAAGGTGATGTTCTTATAATTGGCACTGTTGCTGTCGCTCACTTCCACATCCGCGGAAAAGCCCAGCGTCGCTCCCTCGGCATAGCCGCTGGCTGCAAATTTCCATACGGCCATATATAGGCTCGCATTTGCAATCGTCCGCGGATCCTGTGTGGGAATGATCGTCATGACCAACTCTTCATTTTTATTGTTGTTCCAGCCTGAAACAACCGTTATGCCGTTCTGAATAGAATCCACTCCATTACGAAGTGTTGCCGTAGGAGGATTCTGTTCTGTAGGATCGACTACAAATTTTCCGGCATCAGTGCTGAATTGGGCAGAAACCTTCAGCGAGGTATTTCCCAGCTTGATCGTCGCCGTGTCGTTTGCCATCTTCAGCGTATAGTCGCTCGTGGCCTTGCCATCCTTGTCTGTTACATTCCAGCCCAGTACGCCGTAGCCCTCATTGGCAGTGGCGGTAAGAGTCACCTGCGCTCCGGATGCAAGGCTTGTCAGCGTATTAGAAGAGGTAACGGTGCCGCCCTCGGATTGCTCGATGGTCACATCCAACTGCTTTGTGAATTGCGGGGTAACAATAAGCGACACGTGGTATATCGCGTACATTTTAGTAGGATTATCATTGAAGCCTACTTTGATAGAGTCTTTCGACACGTTACCATCTATCACATATTGGTACCGCATGTTTGTGCCTTTTGCATTGGCATCACGCTCCTCCCCGTTTTTGAGATAGGTGACTTTCCATCCAGAAAAGGCATAACCATCATTAGCTGTTGCAGTCAGCGTAGCGACCATCTTACCCTTGGAGTCATCCAAGCCGGTCACAGTCGTTTTCGTGTGATCCACAGCATTCTCTGTCGGTGTGATCGTTGCCGTGCCGCCCTCCGCCTGATTCAGCGTGACGGTCAGTGTCTTTTGGAAGTTCGCAGTAAGGGTAACAGGCGATGTACCAACGTCAACAGTTAAATTTGCGGTTTCGCTGTTTTCATTATCAATAGTTCCACTATCCACAGACCAGCTTCCAAAAATATAGCCTTCATCTGGCTCCGCCTTTATACTTACAGTTATATCTTTATCTTCTTCTGACTCTGGTGAAACCGAATGCTTCCCGCCATCCTTCACCGTTTTATCGCCAATTACTACACTGCCGCCTTTGGCGGTAACATTGATCTGAACTGCACCTGCCGCCATTATTTGCGCGATAGATACAGGCACAATAATGCATAGCGACAGCAAAAGTGCCAATAGGGGAATGAATCTTTTTTTCATTAAATTCCCACCTTCATTTAATAGTGATTATATTCTCCATCATCGGTCTGACCTTCCTTACGAGAACCGGTGTGTGCTGCGGCTCTCCTGATGATCGGTTACTGTATTATCTTCAGAGACCTTGTCCCAAAGCTGCTGCGAGGTACTGCGCTGATACACCACGCGAACAACATAGTATCGCGTCTCGCTGCCAAGCCTCACGGTATAGGTAAGCGGTGTGGACAGATTCACCACTTCACCGGACACAGGGCTTACCACCGCGCCAGCAGGTACAGTGACCACAGGTGCTACCGCGGTTACGTCCGTCCCGTTAGGCAGTACGACCTCAATCGTACCAGCGGTGTGATCGATCTCACCGTCTACACCCAGCACCGTGAACTTCTCAATCCTGGCAGAACTGGACGGTGTTGGTGTCTCTCCGGAGGCAGAGATCAAGCTGCCTGCCGTGTTCGTTACCCGAACCGTATAAGTACGGCTCTCCACATCGCGGCCTGCGACCGTATAGGTGACCGGTGCGGAGAAGTCCTGCTCAGTTCCGGATAGCGGGCTGCACACCGTTGTGCCAGCGCCCAGTGTGATGTCCGGTGCAAACTTTGTGGTGGTCAGATTGCTGTCGTCCACACCAGTCACGGAGATCGTGCCGCTAACGTTGTCAATGACTCCGTCGTAAACCTTGCCATTGATCGTCAGCGAAAATGCTGTGATGGAGGCTACCGTTTTCGCTTGCACCTTGATTCGATAAGCAGCGTGGTTTTTGCCATCCGCAGAGGTAATGGTAAACTCCGTCCAATCCGAAAGGTCAAGGTTCACAGAGCCATCCAAGACAGGCGAGGCACTCGCGCCATAAGAGATGTTGGCGATAACACGCAGCTTTGTCACATCAATACCGCTGCTGACCGTCAGCAAAATGTCCGCGCCGTCCTCTTTCACTGTGATGGCCTTGTCCAGAATATCAAGATTACGCTGATTGGCATCTTGCAGGACTATGGACGAAGTATCAAGCTTCGCACCTGCCGGATCCACGTCGCCAAGTGTAACCGTGACCTCATAGGTTTTTGTGGTCAGGCCATCCTCAGCCAGCACTGTAAACGGCTGGGCTACGTTCTCGACAAATGTAACAGGGAGCGTCGGAGCTGCCAAGGCTGCACCCGGCGATAGCGTGAAATCAGGCGTTATATTCTGGAGGGGCATTCCCTTCGGTAAGGTAACGGTGATTGTATTTTTACCATCCTTTGTCTCGATTTTTCCGTTTTGGCCCTCAATGGAAAACGACAAGATATCTGCGTCGGTCGAGAGAACCGTAGAAAAATCGTAACGATGATAGTAGAGGTGGTACGGATACCCTGCTCCATCCTTATTCTTATTCAAGAATCCAAGATACCATTGCAGCGCATAGCAAGATTGGTACGTCGCCATTGTATTAGTGGTACCATCCTGTGTGTGCTTGAATCCGTCTAATGTCGCAAACAAGTCCATCCATTGCGTCAACACGGTAGTTGTTTCATTACCGAATCTCGGATCGCTGTAGGGGTCGATACCGCAGGATGCCAAGGCGCAAATGACCTGCGCCGTTGTCTCACTGTTGACCTGTGCGCCATACACGAATGTGTAGTCCTCTCGCATATACTTGACAATCGCTGCGACACCATCATCTAATTTCGCACGAACACGCTCACCATACACTGGATCGTCCTGATAAGGCGCAATTGCATACATGACCATGCCAACCTCATCCATTCCGTACATTCCCGGTGGATCAAACGTGCATTGGAGAAGTGTATCCAGCAAAGACTCTCTTGTGCGTGCAGCATTCGCAGGAACGGAATAAGTTCCCATATCTAATGCGCACAAGCCGAATGAGACGCCAAAAATTGTTCCGCTTTTCGTTTCAAGCAGATTCGCAACCAGGTTGTCGATCTGATTCCCAACCTTATCTATAAACGGTGCGCCATCGTTATACTGTGCAAGATTTGAACAATCGTAGCCTCTTGAGGTCAAGAGCATGATCAACCGTGCGACGTCTGTCATAGTGCCATTGGGGCCTACATTCAGATCATTGATCTCCTTGGCAATACTGAAGCCGTTGTTTGTATTTGGCCCACTGCTCTGCTGCTGGTTTTCATATATACCAAGCTGCATCCATTCCCAATCATCACTGGCGCTGTCCCGATATTTATCGATAATGGTATTCAGTAGGCTTTCATATTTGCTTTTATCCGGATTTTCCTGCCGCTGTGTGGATACTGTAACAGTGACGGTATATCTCTTGATTTCCCCGTTTTGCGCGGTAACAGTGTAGACAACCGGCTCAGTAAAATCCTGCAAAACGCCACTGGCGGGCTCTACCGTGGCAAACTCAGGAGGCGTAATGGATGGTGCAAATCGCTTGGATGAACCGGCTGGCAGCTCCAGCGTGACCGTCCCTGCGTCGTGGTCGATTTTACCCGACAGTGTGCCGAAATCGAAAGTCTTTAACTTGTTGTCAGAAGAGGCAGGGAGCATCTTCACGACAATCGAGTAGTCCTGATAAGACGTTCCATTCTCCGCCGTTACCCGGTACTTAATAGGGGTGGTCTCAGAATGCTCAAAATCTTCTGTTCCCAATACAGTGACTGTCGCATCATAAGATGCGGTATAACTGCTTTTGAGAATACTCCAGTTGTCCGCGTAGGGGATGGTCACAGTGATTGTATTATTTTCACCCCATAGGATCGTTTCACCTGTTATGCCCACAGAATAGCTGAGTAATTTACATTCTGATGAATTGCCCCGTGTTATATTCAGCGTATAATCCTTGGTGTAATAAAGCCCACCCGTATCGGCTCCTGCCTGCGCATACGATGTCAGATCCTCAATCAACCGCAGCTTCTTTGCCACCGCAAAGTTGATCTTACCATCTGCATCAGGTGCTACGGGTTGTCCATCCGCATCCAGAAATTCATAAGATGTACCGGAATTCGTGATCTGCGGAACTTGACTCCATGACCAGTTCTTGGCTAAATGCAGGGAAATGATTTTCTTATCTTCGTCAATATTGGCAGTGCGATCATTTATTTGAAATGCTGTGATCGCATAATTCGGAGCACCGGAGTAGAGCTTCACGACATAGCTGTTGACTACGCGACCACCTTTTTCGGTATCATAAACGGTATTCGTGGCTGGATCTTTTGCGTAAACATCCAGCGTAATCGTGGTATTTGCCGCCCATGTGCCACTTGTGACCGCAGAATATGGTGCCGTTACCAGCATGTTAAGTGATCCGTTAGCCTTCTTCCAATTGGTTCCCTCCGGCAAATATAGCGCATATTCCGTATCTGATACAGCAACGGCTTCGCTCCCCATGACTTGCAGGCTGGATAGCTCCGGCTTTTCAATAGGCTGCCGGCAATAATCCATATAATAGGGAAGTATATCAGTAAAAAACGCCGCCGCCTGGTCCGGCGCCAGTGCACTACGTTCGGAAAAATTTTGCCTAATTGCACTAAGCTCAGGCGGGTTTGATACATAACCATCGGTCCAGCCAAAACTCAATACTGCACCGCTATGGTTTCTGCATATTTTTTGTAAGCACCGGAAATTCTGAGGGTGATAGCCGCCAACAACTGCTTTTGTATTTGTAGAAAGCGTGTCATACAGTGACTGCACTTTATTTAATGATTCCAGATAATAAATGGATGCTTCTGTATAATCGGCATCCGTATAGTCACGTTTTTCGGGTGTCGCGATAATGAATAGATCGCATTGTCTCCCGTCATTTGCTGTCCATTTCACTTGAACAGGCCGATAATAATTAGCTTGTGCAAGCTTAACGGTAGGCGCATTGCCATTGCGCTCCGTTAAGGTCAACGTCAACGCATATTTGTCTCGCGTCGCGCTTTTCGTATCTAAACCGGGGATTACGACAATGTAAAAAATGTTGTCGTGATCCATATCATCTTTATGATCATTCAGGATCTGCAACTCCTGCATTTCGGGGTATTCTTCCGCTGAGATTGAAATACGAGTATATGAATTACGCGGGATTTCTGTCGCATTAGACGCATCATAATCCATCGGCCAGAATGTGTTCATTCCCGGCATCGCGACGGCTGTTGTGACGAATGATCCCAGAACCAGCGTTATCGTCAGTAATAGAATCGCTATTTTTTTTATCTTCTGTTGTGTCTGCATGTTCTTTGCCCCGCTTACGCACGTTATTAAAAGGGCGGTGGGCCCGGCCCGATATGAGCCGGACCCACCGCAGGTATTCAGATAGAGATTACAGGCTTGGAGCATATCGCTCCTGCTGACCGAGGGGCGATTACATCATAGCATGCCCGTAGTCATAACCCAGGTCAACACTGTAGTACCAGGTCACAACATCTCCGGGCATCAGCGGGAATGCGGTGGCACCGATCATGGGCAGCATCTCGACACCACCGCGAACGACCTTGTACATCCAACCGCCGGAATTAGGATAGTACTGTCCCCCGTAAGTCCAAGAGGTAGCACTATCGATTCCGAGGAAGCCAACATGAGTAACATAGGTTCCTGCGTCATCATAGGTAACCGTCAGTTGATTTCTATCGTAGCAGAGCTTATCCAGAATGCCAGAAGCCATGCAGCCATCAGTCAGGCTGGTATAAACAGCGGTCTTTGAGGCCTCGGTAGCGAAGTACATATCCATAACTTCGAGGCACTCTTTCATGTTATTGATCTGAGCCTGAGTCACGGTGTCAAGATACGGACAATGCTGCATACCGGGATAGGTATAGGTGGTGGGGCCGGTCAGGGTTCCGAAGTAGGTGGCGCGAGAATAGTCAACGTTCACAGTTGCATTCAGCGTGCCAGGCGTATAGGCGGAAATGTAGTGCATCGAGCTCTTGTTAGTGCCATAAAGCACCTCGACTTCCAGCACCTGACTTGCCAGATTGAAAGGGCCAGTGTAAGTAGAGCCGGTGGTTGCAACACTTTCGCCGTTGATCTTAAGGCCAGTTCCGTTGAACTCCATGGTAAGCGTCATGCTACCGGATGCGCTGCTGTCAATCAGCAGGTGGCCATATGCATTAACATTCTCGCCGGTCGCAGAATTGGTATAGTTGATGGGGGTGTTACTAAATTCTTTTCCACCACAAGTGACATTCATGTCACCAGCCGTGGCGGGGGTCGTCGCAAAGGCGGTCACGCTGAGGCTGAGAGCCATCACCAGCGCGAGAAACAGTGCGGAAATACGCTTCAAATTATTGCGCATGTTTTCTCCTCCATTTTGTTCTGTTATTCGGAGTGTTCTCATTTTTTCCGGTTACCCACACTCCACAAAAGGTAACCGTCCGCAGGTTGACAATTCGTATGCCGATTTTTAATGGGTCATTGGCAACGCCCTCCTCTCTATCCGAATCCCTTTTAGCTGTAAGCTGTCTGGAATATCAATCCAAACAACTTACAGAAGAAACAACTGTCTTTTCGCATCCATCAAAGGTCACGGTAATGTCATGTGTTACTCCATTCGCGTAGTCCAAGTAAACCATTGCGGGAGATTCATCCGAGAAGAAATAACCGTCAATTTTGAGAGAATCACCATTAAATTCAATCACGACTGGAAGCGCACTAATTTCTCGTGCTTCTGGTAAATCCAGCGTCGCAGAGTAGCTATTTGTCACAATACCGCTTTCTTTATCCGTGATTTGTAGCTGCTCGATTTCAAATGACAAGTCCCTGTACTGCATGCAAATCGCCCCAGGCTGTGATAAATCGGCATCCAGAATCACGCGCTGTTCTTCATATTTATCATTCTTTCCGCAGCCTGACAGACACGGCAGGATGCAGAGTACGGTCAGCACTATACAGCATATCTTTTTCATATCGT
>ENA-OUQK01001090-OUQK01001090.1-human-gut-metagenome-genome-assembly--contig:-NODE-1090-length-14546-cov-3.703540_pt1 | contig 14546 bp, 9 predicted proteins | sample MGYA00237954_ERZ548842 | MGnify/ENA primary metagenome ERZ548842 (study PRJEB26490, sample SAMN05194704) | human gut metagenome | biome: terrestrial biome; feature: human-associated habitat; material... | reverse complement strand
CCTTCAAAATGCAAATTAAAAGAGAGACATATATTATTTATTCAATACTTCTGATTCGATAAAGTCAAAGCACTCAGAATAATATTTTCTATTGTTTTCCACACCTTTAATTCCATGGCCCAAACCTGGGAACTTAACAAAGCGATAAGTCTTACCCAACTCTTTTAATTTATCAGCCATAAACTGAGAACCACCAATATCGACTCTATTATCATGATCACCGTGAATCAATAATAATGGACCTGTTATTTTATCAGCATGTGTTATTGGAGATCGATCTACCAATTTTAAAGAATCCTTCACTGGATCACCGGCCTCAAGAGCAGTCCAGTCTGGAATGTTAGAATGATGATGCTGCCAAATAATATCACAAAAACCTGCTGTTTCTATTCCAAATCCAAATGGGAACTTAGCCTTATATCCATTTACCTCACCAGGGAAAGTCATCAGACGCATTGTTTCATATCCTCCATGACTCATGCCAAATACTCCAACTCTTTGAGATGGAATATTTAGTTTGTCTGCCACATAACGAGAAACGTAAATCATATCCAATGTTTCATTACCTCCCAAATCATGGTCATTCATAGCTGCAAAATCACGACCAAAGCCAGCACTTCCACGAGGAGAAGCGCTCAACACATAAATACCAGCCTGATTAAGTATCTGATACTCGGAAGAATACCGGTTCTCACCTCCATAAAAAGATTCGACCATCAATAAACTTTTATTTTCTGGCAACGGATTTTTGGGTTTGAAAAGATAAGCATGCAAAATACGCTGCTTACCTGTTAAAGAGTCCACATCAAAAGTTGGTATTTCTAATCTTTCAACTGTAGAATGCACTAACTTTTCTTTCAAGTCATCTGGAATATCCATTACTGTTTCCATTTTTATTTGAGAAGGATCCACAACAGCTTTTACAACTTGGAACAGAGTAGTAGTTCCACCCGCCAACATGGTAACCGTATTCCCCGTAACACCTCCAAGTTGTAAATTCAATGATGACTCTTGAGTATAGACAACCTTTTCCGATTGCGGATCAAACAAAATCATATTAGTATGCACGGGATTGCTTTGAAGAGCAAAAACCATCTTTTTATCTTTCAACGAAAGTAAACAGACATTATCCAAATTCATGGTATAATGAGTAAGCTGTTTTACTTCTCCAGTTGATAAAGTAAATGAATATAAGTTATTATACCCATCCTGATCAGAAATAAACAAAGCTTTATCTGATGAAACCCATTCAGGCAACACCATCGTACCAGAAAGACTTCCTTCTTTAGATGGATCAGTCAACACTTTTGATGCCTTTGTCGCCAAATCTATGTACAAGACATTAGTATAAGTACGATCCATGTCTTTTAAAGCCAGCAACATAACCCCCTTACCTTCAGGCTGCCAACTAATATCTCCCCAAGTATATCGAAAATCAACTTCATCAGTCCTCAACAGACTATCCTGCAAAGTTTTCAAATCCAAAATATGCAATTCATCCAACCGATTTTCATTTTGTCCCATTCTGGAAACATAAGCAATTTTAGTTCCATCAGGATTAAAATCCCACGCATATATATAGGGAACATCTGTTAGCTTCTCTACCTGATTAGACCCAGGCACAGTACGATAAATATTTATGATTTCTTCATTATGTTCATCGCCAATCCAATAAACCATACCATCATTTGAGTTATATTGGGCATGCCATCCATTTCTTGTAGCAAAATCTACATCTACCACATCTTTAGCCTCACACAAATCTGCTCCCTTAGCTATGTCCATCCACTGAAGAGTCTGTTTTTCTCCCGTTTTGAAAAACAACAATTTACTTCCATCCTTACTAATTGTAAATATAGAATAAGGAAAATCTTTAAAATAAGGCGCAATATCTATAGAACGGCCTTCAAAATTAAGCACTAAGCTATTATCGGCTTGTTTCGTTCCACACCCCCACAAGCCTAATACTAGACAAACTATTACCGCTATATTTTTCATATACTTCTACTTCCTTAAAAAACCAATCATAATTATCTCCAATATTCATTTTGATCATCTGATGTGGCACTCTTATTATAATCCAGTTCATCAGCAGGAATCGGGAACATCATTCTTGGGCTATTTGCCGGCAGAGTAATCACATCACTCCAATGTTCTTCTCCAACCCTCTCCAAAGGTTTCTGCAAACGTTTAATATCAGACAAAGCAAATCCTTCACCATATAATTCACGCCGACGTTCTTTCCATATTTCATCAGATGTAAACTGAGCAGAAGTAAGTTGTGATTCCCCTCTCTTCACACGCAATGCGTTTAATATCTGCAAACCTTTTACGACATCTGGTTGACTGCCTTTCAACAAACACTCTGCTTCTATTAAATACGCCTCAGCTAAACGACACATTGGATAGTCAGCTATACCCAATGACACCTTAGAGGTAAATTTAGAAGTGATATAACCATCTTTGCTATCCAAATAAAATGGGAACAATTTTCTACAATCATTATTCTCAAATATATCTACAAATGATTTGGCAACTCTTACAGTTCCATAACCTACTAAATAATCTACACCGTTTTTCAATAAATAATCATAGTCAACTTGAGTACCATAACTAGGTGTTCCGTAACCTGAATCTTTATCTTTAGCTGTTGCTACCTGATAAAAAGAAGGTATAGAAGCATAGATATTGGTTGTTTCCGAAGTAAAATTAAATCCCCATAACCACTCCGAGTTGATAGTGTTAAAACCGGATTGATATTCTTCTTTGGTCATTAAATCAGAACCATCAAACGGACTACCTACAGCTTCTGCATACATTCTTGCATTATCATACTCTCCCATATCCAAATAAGTTCTGGCCAACAGCAAAGCTGCAGCACGCTTATTTATAAAATAACTATCTGTTCCCGTAGAATTTTTATATACATAAGTAAAATCATCAATAATACGCTTCATAGATGTAGCCAAATCAGACCTTGGAGCATTATCTCCGCTTGCATCAGCTGGAGTCAAACGCAAAAACAAGCCTTGCCCTGAAGGACCTGCAGAAGTATATGAAGCACAATATAAATGATACAAGTTCAGGAAATTCCACCCTCTAATTCCATAAGCTTGTGCCAACAGGTCGTCACAACCTTCAGGAAGCTTGTCTGCATTAACAATAATCTGATTACATTCATCTATCGCCTTATAAGCCTTTTCCCACATGTAAGGAGAATAAGCGCTCCACCATCCATCAAACTCACGAGGATACTGCTGATAAGCATACGAATACATCAGCCAGTTATAGGTAGAGTAATGGTAATTACCATTTGAAATTTTCAAATCATTTCCCATTACATCAAGTGAAATTTGCCCAATAGTCAAATAATGAAAATGTCCAGTCCAAGAATATGCACCCATCAAAACAGCCTTAACATTTTCTGCACTTTCCAATACACTTTCATCTGTTAAAGAAGTGGATGGTTCTTGGTAAAGCAAATCATCCGAACAAGATGAAAATGAAAATAAAAATAATAGAACATATAAATATTTAGCCTTCATATCAATATCTGTTTAGATTAAATTTTAAAAAGTCAAGTTCGCACCAATAGAGAATGTTCGTGGAGTAGGGAATGAATACGGATAAGTTTTATACCCTTGCACACCATATATATCGATGTCATCATATCCCTTATATCCTTTATCAGCGAACCATGTACACAAATTATCAGCAGATACCCAAAGTTTTGCCCCTGAAATAACTTTTGAAAAGACTCCCAGATTCTTAGGTAAAGTATATGATAAAGTAATTGTTTTCAGCTTAACATTTGTCGCATCATAGAGGAAACGAGAAGACAGACTTGCTGAATTTGTAGCGTTATTAATCGCATATTTAGGAACATTTGTCTGTTGCCCTGGGGTTGTCCACGCTTCCAATGCATCCACATGCATATTTTGAGCAGTTGTTGCTCCGTCGTGCATCATACCAGCATAAATATTATCATAAATTTTACCACCCAAAGAATAATTCAATTGAATCGTCAAATCAAAGTTCTTATAAGAAAAAGTATTTATAAAACCACCATAAGCCAACGGAGTTGATCGTCCTTGTCTCTCATAAGTTGCTTCACTATAAACAGAGGTAGTGGTACGTGTTCCATCGTCATTAACCTTATACCAGGATTCCCATTATCGGGGTCTACTCCTGCCCAAGTAGGCATATAAAACTCATATTGACTACCTCCAACTGACCATATTTTCTGATAATCTGTCATACGAACATCATTTTCACCATTCAAATCTTTAATTTTATCTTTAATGAATGAAGCATTCAAGTCCATATTCCAAACCAATGGCCTCTTAATATATTAGCTCCCAAAACAATCTCAAATCCTGTATTGGAAGTCTTTGCAGCATTCATTGTAATTGAACTTAATCCATTTTGCAAAGCCAATGGGACATCATACAACAAACCATCTGACGTTTTATTGAAGAAGTCTACAGACCCATAAAAACGATTCCAGAAACTAAAATCAACCCCCACATTAAACATTCCTTGCTTTTCCCAGCCCAATAAAGCATTTACCAACTGTTCATGTCCAACTCCGATATTGGAACCATATAAATAATCAGCCGAAGTCGTCCATAAGCCTAAAGAAGCATAGCGAGCCAATCCACTTTTATTACCTGAAGTACCATAACTCAATCGGAGTTTCAGATTATCAATCCACTCAATATCTTTTAAAAAATCTTCTTGGTTAATTCGCCAAGACGCTCCTAAACTCCAGAATGTTCCCCATTTAGTATCAGCCCCAAAAATAGAAGAACCATCAGCACGAAGACTTGCAGAAAAGTTATACTTATCCTTATATGCATACTCAGCACGTCCAAAATATGAAATCAACGTTTCTTTAGTTGTATCAGAAGAAGGAGAGAAAGAACCTGAAGCTCCTGCCAACTCCTGCATATCTCCAAGCAAACCTCTACCACCAGCATATAATGTTTCATAGGTACTTTGCCAATACTCCATACCTGCCATTACATTTAAACTATGAACATCTTTAAACACATTTGTATAATTAAATGTATTAGTAGATGTATACATCAAATCTACATGATGATATTTATCCAAACGTCCATTATAGGTTGGACCATTCCCATGTTCTTTATTCCAATAACGGTGTTCATCTGTTGACACATAATCCGGAGAGAAAACAGTTTTAAAGGAGAGCCCTTTAAAGAAAGTTATCTCAGCATAACCAGATGCCAGCAAACGATAAAATTTACTCCGATTGACATCCATTAAAGGTATTGCTAAAGGATTAAAATCACGCGAAACGGGATTGGTAAAATTATATTGTTTATTACCATTTTCATCAAGAACTGGATTACCTTCATTATCTACAATATATACCGGTACCGCATTAGGGAAAGATAAAGCATTGTACAAAGGACTTGCACCTGCAGAGCTCTCTACCGTCGTATTTTGAATAGAATGTGAGAAAGTAACATTTAAACCAGCATTAAACCATCTATTAACTTTGGTATTAATATTAGCTTTAGCTGAATAACGTTTAAAGTCACTCGCCGGAGTTATACCGCCTTGTTTTGTATATCCTATTGAAAAGAAGTAATTTGTTTTATCATTCTTTCCACTTACATTCATATTATAATCTTGTGAGGGAGCTGTACGGAACACTTCTTTCTGCCAATCTGTATCCACAACCAATTTAGCACCATCAACTACATTTCCATTTTCATCTAATGGATTTTCTACATTATAAGGGTTATGCGTTAATGCACCTTGCGCACTCGCATTAGCTTCCTCCATAGTTTCACCTTTAGCACGATACCCCTGATAAATCATTTTATACATATCAGCAGAACTCATCATATCATACGCCTTGCCCAATTTAGACCATGAGAACTGTGCATTAAAATTAACACGAGCTTTTCCTTCTTTTCCACTTTTTGTAGTAATTACAACTACGCCATTAGCCGCACGCGATCCATACAAAGCTGCAGCTGCTGCATCTTTCAAGACCGTAATCGATTCAATATCATTAGGATTAATAGAAGACAAAATATTCGAGCTAGATTCATTTTCTTCCGCAATAGAACTGTATTCAGTAGAAGTTGTAGCAACCCCATCTATCACATAAAGAGGCTCGTTTGAAGCTTTCAATGAACCAGATCCACGAATACGAAATGAAGTTCCAGATCCAGGCTGCCCAGAATTCGACATAACCTGCACACCAGAAACCTGTCCAGCCAAAGATTTATCGAAAGATACAGCAGGAGATTTTATTTTATCCTGATCCACAACTGTAGCAGAACCGGTAAAAGCTGATTTTTTTACTGTTCCGTATGCAACAACCATTACCTCATCCAAAACTTCTGCATCTGATTTCATTACAATCTTAAGTTCACCTTTTTTTATCGCTACTTCCTTGCTTTTCATTCCCACAAATGAAACAATCAAGGTCTTACTGTCAGCTTTCACCCCTGAAATCATAAAGTTACCATCCACATCCGTAATGGTTCCCTGGGTAGTACCCTTTACCAATACTGAAGCCCCGACAATGGGCAATCCATCTTCTTCGGAAGTTACTACACCTTTTACAGTTACTCCTTGCGACCATGCTACACCCGTCCATACAAACAGCAGGGCCAGCATCAATGTTAGTTTTCTTTTCATAAATCCCTCCTTTGATTAAACATAAAAATAAATCTCATTCAGTTGATAATACTTCATAAATACATATTAAAACCTATTAACAACATCGCAAAGATATATATTCCTTCAAATAAACAACAAAATATTACTGAAAAGTAGAATCAAAAAGCAAAAAGATATAACAAAATCGAATATCAATTCATTTTTAATTCATAAAATTAAAGAAATATGAAATATTCAATCAGGAATAAAAGATAAACCGAAAGAAAAACGCATCGATTAATTTAAATAATTCAGAAATAAACATACAAAAAGAACAGACAGAATGATTAACTCAATAAGGATAATACGGAAGGTTTGTCAAATCAGAATTTAACAGAATGAAAATAAAAAAAGCCGCTCCAAAGGGACGGCTTTCAAAAAATATGTCAACAAAAAAATTAGTCGATATAACGTTCGATTGTCTGTGCACGGTCAGGACCTACAGACACAATCTTTATCGGAGTACCCAATTGTTCTTCCAGGAATGTGATATATGCATTGAATTCTTCCGGGAATTCATCTTCGCTTGTCATCTTCGTCATATCTGTTTTCCAACCTGGAAGCTCAGCATATACAGGTTCTACTCCTTCTGTAATATCATACGGGAAATAGTCGATTTCTTCTCCGTTTACTTTGTATGCTACACAAGCCTTGATGGTATCAAATCCATCCAGCACGTCGCTCTTCATCAAAATCAGCTGAGTTACACCATTGACCATAATTGCATAACGCAAAGCAACCAAGTCAACCCAGCCACAACGGCGTTCACGTCCTGTTACAGCTCCATACTCATGACCTAAATCACGAATTGTCTTACCTGTTTCATCAAAAAGTTCTGTAGGGAACGGACCTGAACCTACGCGTGTACAATATGCTTTCATAATACCATACACTTCACCAATCTTGTTAGGACCTAATCCCAATCCGGTGCAGGCACCTGCACAAATGGTGTTAGATGAAGTCACAAAAGGATATGAACCGAAATCTACATCAAGCATAGTTCCCTGAGCACCTTCGCAAAGTACTGACTTGCCTTCGTTCAGCAGACGATTGATTTCATGCTCACTGTCTACCAGAGGGAACTGACGGAGGTATTCGATACCTTCCATCCATTGCTTTTCCAGTTCAGTAATGTCATATTCATAATTAAGGCTCTTCAGAATAGCTTCATGACGAGCTTTGGCAGCAGCATATTTTTCCTCAAAGTTATGCAGAATATCACCTACGCGCAATCCATTACGGCTCACCTTATCGGTATAAGTCGGACCAATACCTTTTCCGGTAGTTCCTACTTTTGAATCTCCCTTGGCTGCTTCGTATGCTGCATCCAGAATACGATGCGTAGGAAGAATCAGATGAGCTTTCTTAGAGATGTGCAAACGTTCTTTCAACGGATGTCCGCTTGCTTCCAACGCTTCAGCTTCTGCCTTGAACAAAGAAGGATCAAGTACCACTCCATTACCAATGATGTTCACCTTATCGCCCTGGAAGATTCCAGAAGGAATAGAACGGAGCACATATTTCTGACCTTCAAACTCAAGAGTATGTCCGGCATTCGGGCCTCCTTGAAAACGAGCAACCACATCGTAACGGGGAGTCAATACATCGACGACTTTACCTTTTCCTTCGTCGCCCCACTGTAAACCTAACAAAACATCTACTTTCATGATTCTTTATGTTTTATATATTCCTTATACTATTTCTTTTTCCGCTTGGCCGCCATACACTTACTGCACAGTCCATAGATATAAAGGGAATAATGCGAAACATAAAATCCCTTCAACTTTGTCTGCGCAATAGCCTGCTTCAGGTTGTCGTCCTCAAATTCCGACACCTTTCCGCAACAGGTACAAATCATGTGATGGTGGGTTTCATTATTATATGATCGTTCATACTGGGAAGTATTGCCAAACTGATGTTTGATGACCAGCCCTGCATCTATAAGGAGAATGATGGTATTGTACAAAGTAGCCCGGCTCACCCGGAACTTTTCCTTCTCCGCCATATAGCTGTACAACTCGTCTACATCAAAATGCCCCTTGATGGAATAGATAGTATCAAGTATAGCATACCGTTCAGGCGTCTTTCGATGTCCGTTCTTCTGCAAATACTCTGTAAGGATTTGTTTGACTGTATCTTTTATATTCTCTTCCATCCCAATAATCGTTCAGCGGTCAAAGTTATATTTTTTTGAGTAATTTAGAAAGATTACAAGCCATATTCTATCTCATTTTTTATTTCTTCTGCCACCATTTTGATTTCCGGCTTAGAAGATTTCAACAAATTCCCTAACATACGAAGTACGGTACGAGAATTTGTCTTTGATTGCAAGGCGAATTTACATACTGCTCTGGCTGCTACTTTACGCATTTCTGTTCCTCCTTCCAATACGGTAAAGGCCTGATCCAAGAACTCCGCTTCTGCTCTTTCATTCAGTGTCCATCCCTTCATCAACAAACGAGTCATCAACAGATACCCGCACAGCTGGAAATATTCCCGTTCATCGGCTATCCATGGAAAGACCACTTCTGAAGCGTATGGCAAGCGCTGGAACAGATTCATAACCGTATATTCCGCCAGTTCCGGATAGCGCATGTCTTCTATCCATATTTCTGCGATTTCCCGACAGAATCCATCTACGGGCTGGAGCAATCCGGCCATAATCTTACATTCGCGGATGTTTTCTTTCCATAGAGCCTGTGCCAGCTCATGACTACACGGATAATCTGCCGCAATTTCTTTAATGCGGGGATATTCAATACCAAAGTTCAGTTTATAGTCAATACCTTTTTCACGCATACTTTGGGAAACCATTCCATTCATAAACAAGCGGAATTTCGACTTTATTTCCCTGATTGTATCTTGTATTTCTGCCATAATCAAATAGTCAAATTAGAATAATCACGACCATAACGAAGCATCTGTTCGGTATAGCCTTCTGTATAATCAAGTTTTACATCCATAATACGCCCCTCGGCATCATATTGAGGTAAATATACCGGATTGACAAATCCTTTATAAGGTGCGAGATGCAGTGAACGGTAACGGTTCAGGATTTCCTCATGAAGCGTTGCATCCAGTTTCACGGCATATTTTTCTACAAGAGCACGGGCAGCTTCATAATCTCCCTCACTCTTTATACGCTGAATCTCACTCAACAATGCGGCAAAAAGTCTACGAAGCTGGAGATAGTCGTTGATTTTCACATAAGTCTTCCCTTCTTTCTTCACCAGTTCTACCACATTCTTTGATTTACCGTTCTCCAAAGCCCAGCGAGCAATCAACTGACGGTTACGCATGTGAGCTTCTTCCAAATCACAGCCCGGTTCGATGCGTACCATCTGCGTAAGAAGTCCGTTCATCATGTAAGCATAATATTCAGCCTTGTATGCTTCTTTATCGGGAGTCAATCCCAGTTCCACCAGTTTTTCATCAGGCAAATAATACAAGCCAAACAAATCTGCACGTGCTTCTTCAATCGTAGAGCCATACGCTTTCAACGCATCCGGATCAACTCCGGGAAGTAATTTTCCTGAGCCATGTCCTACACATTCATGCAAGTCTGTATGGAGGTCACCTGTAATGTCGGCATATTTTTCCAGCAAGTCTTTTTCTTCCTGACTGTACACAAATTCTTCACGGAAGCCATTGCCTTTAGCCGCCTTGTTATAAGCGTCTGTCAAATTTCCGATAGTCACTGATTTTGACCCATGCAGACTACGAATCCAGTTTGAATTAGGCAAATTAATTCCTATCGCCGAACTTGGATATAAATCACCACCCAGCATAGCCGCTGTAATCACTTTAGCAGAAACTCCTCGCACCACCTCTTTCTTGAAGGAAGGAGACACCGGAGAGTGGTCTTCAAACCATTGTGCATGCTGGCTAATAATTTCCGTACGGTGAGTAGCTTCTTCATCCTTAAAGTTTACAATTGATTCCCAACTTGCCTTCATGCCTAACGGATCACCATAGCTTTCAATAAAGCCATTAACAAAATCTACTTTTGAGTCTGTATCCTTTAACCAGGCAATAGAGTAAGTATCAAATGTCTTCAAATCGCCCGTACGATAGAAGTCTATCAACAGACGGATGACTTCACGCTGTGCCTCATTTTCAGCCACTGTTTCCGCTTTTTCCAACCAGAAAATAATTTTTTGAATTGCCTCTCCATACATGCCGTCCAATTTCCAGACTTCTTCTTGCAGAACTCCATCTTTCTTTACCAATCGGCTATTCATTCCATACATTACCGGGTGAGGATCAGCTGCTACTTTTTGCATGGCATAAAACTTCTCAGCCTCATCCTGAGTTACTCCTTCATAATAATTGGCAGCAGATGTCATAACCAAATCTTCCCCATCGGCCTGATTTACCCGCTTGGGCATCACTTTAGGGTCAAACATGACAGGGAACAATTTGTCACACATCGCCTGAACTGACTCACCATCCTTCAGAGGAAGAGAAGCAACATCTACCTGCTCTATGCACTCACGCAAAAATTCCGGTGAGAAAGCTGGCACAAACTTATCACACGCATAATGGTGATATATGCCACTGGAGAACCAAACGCGTTTCAGATAAACCTCCAGTCCCTGAAATTCCGGATTATTACGGTCGCCCGAATAAGACACATAAACCGCCTCCAGCAGTTTTCGAATCTGTAGATTATACTTTCCGTTCTGGTCAAAAAGAATATCTCTTCCTTCCAAAGCGGCCTCTGAGAGGTAATAAATCAATTCTTTCTGCCACAAAGACAAGTTTTCAAAACCTGCCACACGATAACGCAACAGCTGCAAATCGGCAAACTGTTCTACTATATAATTAAAATTTTCTGACATACTCATTTCAGCTCATTTTAGGCGTTATTACAACATAATTATACAAAAATCGTAGAAGTTTTTCGATTTCACAACAATAGTTCCGAAAACTTTATCAAAAACCTTTACATCCGCACAAAAACACGATAAAACGGTAACTCTTTATTTTTTTATATATCTTTGTGAGCAAAATTAAAAAACATGAGAGAACAAATGCTGAAAACACTCAAATCTTATTTTGGGTACACTTCTTTCCGTCCGCTTCAAGAAAAAATCATTTCTGCAATTCTTCAAAAGAAAGACGCATTGGTGCTCATGCCGACCGGAGGAGGAAAATCCATGTGTTATCAGCTACCAGCTCTGCTGATGGAAGGGACGACCGTTGTGGTTTCTCCATTGATTTCTCTCATGAAAGACCAGGTGGAGTCTCTACAGGCCAATGGTATCGTAGCCCGCGCTTTAAATAGCACGAACGATGATGCTACCAACGCCCAGCTCCATTTTGAATGTGTGCAAGGAAGAGTAAAACTTCTTTATATATCTCCCGAAAGACTGATGTCGGAAATAAACTACCTGTTACGCGACATCCACATTTCTCTATTTGCCATTGACGAGGCTCACTGTATTTCTCATTGGGGACACGACTTTCGTCCTGAATATACACAGCTGAAAGCCATACGGCAACATTTTCCCAATGTACCTGTAGTAGCTTTGACTGCCACTGCCGATAAAATAACCCGTGAAGACATCATACGGCAATTGGACATGCGCAACCCGGAAGTATTCATTTCTTCTTTCGACCGTCCAAACCTGAGTCTGGAAGTGAAAAGAGGGTATCAGCAAAAGGAAAAAATCAGGGCCATTGTCAAATTCCTGCGCAGACACCGTAATGAAAGCGGCATCATCTACTGTATGAGCCGCAACGGTACGGAGAAAGTAGCCCAGCTATTGGAAAATGAAGGGTTCGATGTAGGTGTTTACCATGCCGGTATGTCAAATGAGCAACGGGAAATGACGCAGGATGATTTCATCAATGACCGGGTACAGATTATCTGCGCAACCATTGCATTCGGTATGGGAATTGATAAGTCTAATGTCAGGTGGGTAATCCATTACAACCTGCCCAAAAGTATTGAGAACTTTTACCAGGAAATCGGACGTGCCGGCCGTGACGGACTTCCCAGTGAAACGTTACTTTTTTACTCTTTTGGCGATATTGTCCTGCTGTCGAAATTTGCCGCTGAAAGTAATCAGCAGGGAATCAACCTGGAAAAGCTAAACCGCATGCAGCAATATGCAGAATCGGACATTTGCCGCCGAAGAATTCTTTTGAATTATTTCGGAGAAACCATGAATCATGACTGCGGAAACTGTGACGTATGTAAAAATCCTCCTGAACGCTTCGATGGTACCATCATTGTACAAAAGGCTTTAAGTGCCATCGCCCGCGCCGACGAACAAATCGGTACCCGCACCCTGATTGATATTCTGAAAGGATATGCCAGCCAGGAGGTGATTGAAAAAGGGTACGACAAACTCAAGACATACGGTGCCGGAAGAGATGTTCCCGGAAAAGACTGGCAGGACTACTTGCTCCAGATGCTAAACTTAGGTTATTTTGAGATAGCCTACAACGAAAATAATCACCTGAAAATTACGGAAGCCGGAAAAAAAGTTTTATTCGGCAAGGAACGTGCACAGCTGATAGTCATTAAAAGAGAAGAAAGTTACGGAAAGAAAGGCTCTGCCAAAGAAAACAAAACAGCCTCTCCTGCCCCCTTATTCACTCCGACCGTATTTGAAAATGAAGATGAGGGCTTGTTTGAAGCACTTCGCCAACTACGCAAAAAGCTGGCCGATCAGCTGGCTATCCCTGCCTATATTGTGCTGTCCGATAAAACCTTGCACTTGCTTGCCCTGAAAAAGCCCGGTGATATGGAGGCATTTGGTGAAATCAGTGGAATCGGCGAATTCAAGAAAGAAAAATACGGGAAGGATTTCCTAGCTGTCATCAACGAATACCTAGGTAGAAACTAATGAGACAAACGGCTTCCGGTCCATACCGGACGGGCAAACGACTGCCCGGAAAATGCAGCACGTGTATAACTTGCTACAGGCAACATTTCCGGAAGATGCGCTTTGTCAAATGTCACAAAGTCCTCATACAGTACCTGCTCTGTATCCATGCCTATTTTCATCACCTTTTCATAAAGCGACTTACGGGAAGGTGCATTAAAAGCACAGGTATTCGAGTTCATCATACTATCTTCTGAAGGACGATAAGCCCCTTTCGGATAAGTGCAAGCTCCTTCATACACCCCTAAATGTTCGTTCTGGTAACGAGAATCTGTCAAAAAGGAAGCCCATAGTACGGTATCTTTCGATGCGGTAAAATCTACATTCTGTAACCATCCGTTAGCCTGCATTGTACGTATCCGCTGTATTTCCAATGTAGAAATGCTTCCTTTGTCCGAATATACATACTCGTCTTCCAGCTTACCTAAGCCATGTCCAATCGCCTCATGTACTAACACCTGACGAAAATGTTCGCTATCAAGGTTATCAATCACCGGACAATAAGCTATAGCAAATTCCACCAATTTATTATTCTTACCCTGATACCCCCAATAAGTAGTTCCTGCGTATGCTGACGTGTTCAGTATCACTACAGCCAGACTGTTTTCTTTTTTCTTTTCTTTATCCAGTACTTTACCCACATAAATTTGTACAGATGTATCATCTCCTATAATTGTCGTACTGTTTCCACCTGCCAGCTTACAACTGAATGCCGTTTTATACCCCATACCAAAATCATTATTTTCGGAAACGGCATTAATCATAAATACATCAAAATATTCTCGCAAAGACTTCACAGGTTCTTCAGTAAACAGGTTTTCCATAGCCTTTTCCATTACACGCCGGTAGGTTCCATCGGCCAACTCCTGGTCTACAAAGCCATCTCCCATCAATACGATGGGAATCCCCTCTCCTTTTACATGCTGTTGCAATGTATCAATCTTACCA
>ENA-OUQK01001081-OUQK01001081.1-human-gut-metagenome-genome-assembly--contig:-NODE-1081-length-14622-cov-6.615913_pt1 | contig 14622 bp, 7 predicted proteins | sample MGYA00237954_ERZ548842 | MGnify/ENA primary metagenome ERZ548842 (study PRJEB26490, sample SAMN05194704) | human gut metagenome | biome: terrestrial biome; feature: human-associated habitat; material... | reverse complement strand
CACTGCTTATTGCTTTTCGCAATTGAAGCAGGGGACTTACTTGATTTGGTTAAAAAACAATCAGATTCATGAAACAAAAAAAGAAAAAAAAGAGAATCCGTTTATCCCAGATTCTCTTTCACTGCCGCCCATGCTTCCAGAAGACGTTCCATCTGCCATGCCGCATTCGCCGGACTTGTCGATGGCAGTTTTACGATCTCCCTTCCCGTGATCGGATATGCATATTTCTGATACAATTCATAAGCCTTCCCACCATTTGCATAAATCTGCCGGATCGGTGCATGATCTAAAATCCTTGACAGATCTGCCGGAACTACATTTCGGATCGAACTGTCACTCGAACCGATGATATCACACTTCGCGATCACATCCCACACCGCAATATGTTCTCTTAACAAAAAACCTTTCTTCTCCTCCACTGTCCCCGGAACCTCACATCCCGTCAGATTCGCAAGCACCTTCCAGAATCGGTTCTGCGGATGTCCGTAATAAAAATTCTGCTCCCTGGACTTCACCGACGGAAATGTCCCCAGGATCAGCACCTTCGAATCCTCATCAAAAACCGGTTCAAATTGATGAGTAACTGTCTTATATTCCTGCAAAATTATGCCCTCTTTCTTCTTTGGTTTTTCAACTGCATTTATCTTTCATTATATCGCACTTTTTCATTTTTCATATAATGATCTGCAAAGAATTCTCATATTTCCATTCGAAATTTTGCTTTTTGCATTTTTTATTTTCATATATGATGCTCCTGCAGCTCATGCAAATGCCTGTACTTTTCCCTGGTTGCTACACCGCCGCGGATATGACGCTCTGATTTGTTCACATCAAGAACCTCGCGTGCCTGAGCCGCCAGCCCCGCATCAATCTGCCGTAAACGTTCCGTGCAGTCCTTATGTACCGTACTCTTGCTGATCCCGAATTTCTTTGCCGCCTGACGCACCGTAGCCTTCGTTTCAATTATATAATACGCAACTTCCACTGCCCGCTCTTCAATATAATCCTTCAAAAAAATCCCTCTGCATGCATCTTTTTACAATGTATGCAGAGGGATTTTGGAGTATGCGATATAATACTTATCGTCCTCTTTCATGTCTATATCCGCCAACGCATCCAATAAGCCCTGATTACTTTCTTTACTTTCGACCACAAGGGCATCGTCAAAGAAAAGCTGATTGACCAACTTCCAGAAATGGAGTCCAGCACCAGTGTCTTCTGTCCATAAATATTTCATATCATAGCTCCTCCACGCAAAGATATCCCTAAAAAATATTTTTGAATTCAAAATTCCATCTGTTAACCTGCTCTTTATTTCTTCTTCCTCTCATTTTCACCATCTTTAATCCTGTCTGAACCGCAAATATAGTTGTATGAATCTGAACAGGCTGCTACTGTTCTGAAAAAACAGGAATTGCAGAAAAAGCAAAAGATATTGGATATCGTCCGGCAGAATTTCACAGCACTGCTCAATGCTCCTGAGCTTTCCCGATCTTCTCCTATTATTTATGGACTTTTCTTTTACAAATACTAAATATGACTAAGGATATTCCCATTAAAGAAAGCCACATAATTACATTCGTATCATCTCCCGTTTTTACATTTGAAGTATGACTGCTATTATCACCTGATGGTTCTTCTGAATCTGGTGGCGTATTCGGGGTAATTGGTGGTATCGATTCATTTTTAAATTTAGGTTCTGCCGTTACATTCCAGATGATCTGACCGTCATAATTACCCGGAACTGTTATGATAAAAGGTTCACTTCGATATACTTGATTGCCAATTTGTGTTTTTTGTGTCTGGACAAAAAGATACACTCCTTTTTCCAGATCTCTGTACATAACTTCTCCGTCTGAATTGGTCTTTCCAGATATTCCTCTGATGCTGTTATCCTGTACATATTTTCCCAGTTTTTTTGCAGCTTCTGCCTGGGCGGAAGAATCCTCAAAGTCAAATACGACTCCGGACTTTGCAAACTCAGTCTCTAAAACCCATGAATTCTTTTTATATATGCCAACCTGATACATCGTAAATTCAGTATTGCTTAGATTATATACTGCAGCTTCATCTTCAACAGTAGCTTTTAATAATATGCTTCCCTGATCATTCGCAGACACAGGTAACGGAATGAGGAGTAAAAGCATACACATCACACTTGCCATACACATATATATTCGCTTACGTTTACTTATTCTGCTCATGTTTTTTCTCCTTCCTGCGTTTATGTAACTTAATGCTCACCCATATGATGATGAAAGCAATAATTCCACCAATCAATAGAATCAAATTGAATGGAATTGTACGCTGGAGGCCAACTTCCTCATCTATCTTCTGTGCCTCTTCATACGGAATTCTAGTGCCACGTACAAGCAGTCTGTGCGTGTTAACTGCATAAGGAGTGCATGTGACCAGTGTTACATAATCCTTGCCTTTTTCAATCTGTAAAGCATCTGTATCAGATGGCAATACTGTCAGAATCTGATCCACCTGATAGGCAAAGGTATGATGAAGAACTTTAATATAAAACACATCTCCAACCTCCATCTTGTTCAGGTCGGTGAATATCTTGGCATTTGCAAGTCCACGGTGTCCGGATAATACCGCATGACAGCTCTCACCGCCTACCGGAAGCGAGGTGTTTTTCAGATGTCCTACACCTGACTGCAGTACTTTTTCGGATGTTCCATGATAAACCGGAAGGACAACATCAAGTTTTGGAATATCAATATATCCCATCATTCCGGTATCATCAATTTTCAAAAGACTGTTATACACATCATTTTCTGTCTGATTTTCATTGCTTTCTGAAAATGGATCTGCTATGGAACCAATTCCAATCAGGCTTTCATTGTATTCCTGTGCCTGCTCGATCATTGCATTCTCCTGTTCTTCCGACAGATGAGAAACTTCCTGTTCATAATCTGTAGCAATCGTTGTGCTGTTCATCTGATTGATGTAATTGCTCACTACCGGATACAGGATTAAAGAAAATGCCGCCAGATATCCGATTCCTCTTAGTATTTTCACTACTTTCTTCATAATACCTTTCACCTTTTCGTCTGTTTCTTCTGAAATACCCAGTCCACACTGGACATTTCAGAAAAAGCAGACATCCTCCCGGTGCAATACCGGGAAGATGAACTGTCTTTTTGTCCATTCTTAAGCTTCAGAATGTCTTAGTTGTTTGCTTTCTTTTTGCCAAAGGCTTTGCTTGCTGTTAATGCACCGAAAAGAACGATACCAGCCAGTGTTACCATGAGGGCACCCTTGCTACCAGTAGATGGAAGCTGTGCACCTGTTTTGTTTTCTACAGGTACTTCTGGGGAAGTTAATTTATCAGTATTTGTTACAGTTATTGTATTACCATTGTATGTATAAGTTACAGTATAGTTTGTCAGTTTGCCAGTTGTTGTATCATAATTTGCTTCAATCACAACTTTGATGTCGCTGAGAAGTTTATTGTATCCTTCTGGAGCTTTTGTCTCTCTTAAGTAGTAAGTTCCAGCTTCAAGACCTTTTACAAGAACTTTACCATCAGCATCAGACACAATCTTTGCAGAAGTAAAGCCTGTTGCTTTAGCTTCATCGGCTGTTGCCTGACGGTATACGCCGTTTCCTTCGTCTACAATATTAATCTTTGCATTTGTATCTGCTGCATCGCCAGCTTCGTTTGCTTTATAAAGCTCGAATTCTGCATTTGCCAGTCCAGTCTGAGTCTCATCTTTTAAATAATATTTGAAGATTGTGAAATCAAAGGTATGTACATCTACGATGCTTGGCTCAGATTTACCTGTTCCATCTGACTTCGGATTATTACTGTACTCAACGACCGCCTTGTTGGTATTTGGATTCATACCGATTACAGCATCTTTATTTAAGGTTGCAGTATAAACAACTGTGATTGTTTCGCCTGTATGATTCTTATAGGAATTATAGAAATCATTTAAAGTAACTGTTAAAGTACGGGTATCTTCGTCATATGCAAGTGCATATGTATTTGCTCCTGTACTTTTAGCTGTAAGTGTTGTATTTCCAACTTTTACAGACAGTACTTCTTTTAAGTCCAGTCCTTTGGACAAAGTATCGCTAAATTTAAAAGTATAAGAATTATATCCTGTCATATCCGGCACTTTAGAAGTCAGCTGGTAAGTGACGGTATCGCCAATTCCAAAATCTCCGACTTTCTTTTCATCTGTTGCACCATGTGGTGCGATGGTATCCTCAGACTCATTTTCGTCATCTAATTCCAGCTGGTGATTGCCTTCCCAGTTACCATTCACAATAGCACCAATTGTAATTCCGCTTCCACTCTGTGCCGGAATGATTTTCTTGTCTACTGTCGGGTAATTGCTCTTCATGTTAATTGTAGCTGTCTCAGCTGTAATGTTAACTAAAGATGCTGCAGATGTATAAGTCTGCTTTCCTGGTGCTGTGGATGTATCTGTTGCTCCTTTTGGATAAACTAAATAGTATCCATATGCTAAATCAGAAATCTGTGTAGAAGGTGCTGTTGTCACAACTGTTTTTGTTGCTGTAATATTGTTCTTTGAATCTAAAATCCAGCCAAGCATATCTTTTGCAAATGCTGCGCCATTACTTCCATCTGTTCCGACCTGTGTTTTAACATAATCATAAGCTTTTTCACTTAATGCTTCACCTGTTAATGTAGAGGCATCAGTAATTTTGCTCTGGAAGAATCCTTCATATGCACTGTTCAGTGTATATGCTACATTATCGCCGTTTTTTGTTGCTGTAAAAATCTGATACAGATCCAGAGTCTTTCCTGCCACTGTATTGTTGACTGTCAGGGTTCCTTTTGGAGCATCTGCTGCAAATGCAGTCATGCTCATGGACAGTATCATGGTCATCGCCATCAGAACTGCCATAAATCTTGATACTAATTTCTTCATGTTCCTCTTCTCACTTTCTTTTGATTTTTTATTGGTTTGCTGGGGATTCTTTCAGCCTTTACGGTGGAAGTTCCCAACGCAGCCATATCTCTCTCATGACTCTGCTCCCCCTTTCCTACATCGTCTGTTTCCGTTTCCTTCTGCGTCCGGTATAAAGCAGGAACGCTAACAACAAACCACCTGCTATGATGAACATCATGATGCCCTCGCCACCGGTATCCGGAAGCAGTGCAAAATGCCGGTTGATAATCGTGAAGGTAAATCCATCATCAGAGCTTTTTATTGTAGTTGTATATCCGTTTATTTCCGTTTCTGTAACGGAATATGTGTAATAATGCAAAGTTCCGTTAGTATCTTTTTTATAGGCCGAGAGTAGCTTATCCGGTTTTTCTGACTTAATAATCTCCTGCCATGTGGATTTTGATTTATCGCCTTTTATCACATAGTTTTCATATCCCGGCACAACTTCTGTATGTTTTGTTCCTTCCGCATCCGTCCAGCTTCTGGAAATTGTAACCATAATAGTGTCTGGTCTGATGTTGTCCATATTTCGGAAATCTTTCCAGACCTTATTAATGGTCAGATTTATATATTCATCACATGGATCCTGAACATCAGACGGTTCCGGTGATGTGCTGTCACCTGTATTGACTGTCGTTTTGGCATCTGACATCAGAACAGCTTTTGCATCTGATACATAAGCATTCAGATCTGCTGTTTCAGAGGAGCCCTTTGCTGCCATGACTGCATCCTTCAAGGTATCATATTCATCTACCTGTACCACATGTTTTATGGAAAAGATAGTCCATCCATTTTCCTGACTGAACGTATCTGTCAGGAGTTTGAAATTCTTTTTGATCTCATCAAAAGTGATCACCGGTTTTCGGTAAATACGGTAATTGTTATTCTCACCTTCTACACCTGCTTTTGTATTAAAGTCATATGCAGAGTTCAGATCACTTTTTCCGCTGAATGGTCCCACCAGCTTAGATGTTCCACGGACCACGTCGCAGTAATACATGTTGTTATTTTTCAGCAGACCTTCGTCGTTGTAGCCAACAAAACCTCCGCTTCGTCCATCTTTAGCAGTACCGTCTGCATCATTTCCGGCACCGCCGGCATAGACATCGTATCCCGTACTGATTCCATATACATTGCTGTCTGTAATTTTTGTCCTGTTTGCCTTAATCAGGTTGACACTGATGTTGGACTTTACATCATTATCTTTCGTTATGATTCCGTTTTTGTCACATGGAAGCTTAATAGAGGAATCTCCGATCTTAATGATTGCAAAATCTGTCTGCTGATTATTATCATCAGACTTTTTAGACAGCCCAACGGAAATATCCAGTCCAAGCAGATTCACATGGATGAGATTTCCATCGTACAGTGCATCAACCTTCACAATTCCAAGATTAATATGCAAAAGATTGGAATCCTGAATCTTATCCAGATACAATGCCTTTACAAGGTTATTCAGGACTACGAGCAAAGCGTCGACTACTGTGGAATCCAGTTTTACATCTGCAAGATAGGCAAAGCTTGTTCTTCCGGCAAAGCCTCCTGCTGTTCCGCCTGATGCTACCTGTTTCAGGCTATTTTCCTGATTTTTAGCATCTCCGGCATTGCAACCTGACATTCTGGCAAGATTTGCATAGCCGATAAATCCTCCGGCGATCTGCTCCTTTCCGTCTTTACTCTGCTCCTTTCCGTCTTTACTCTGAACCGTATAACCACCAGGTATGCCTGTCACACTGCTGTCATCAATGTGGGAACCGAAAATATCCAGAACGCCGAGGGCACCGCCTAGAAGCTGTCCGGTATTATTTCCCAGCACATCCAGCTTCTCCATTTTTACAACTCCGCTTTTTCCGGAGTAACCTACAAAGCCACCTACGCTGTTCAGGCCTGTTACATAATTTAATCCTTTTACGCTGCTGTTTTTGACAGAGCCATTTAACAGGGAACCACCAAATCCTCCAGCCGTTCCGCTATATGTTACTTCATTATTCTGACCTGATTTTGTCGCTGTGTTTGCACTGACACCAAGCCCTGCATCCGGGCTGCCAGTGACATTTCCGTAATATACATAGCTTCGGAACGCATCCAACACATCGGTTTTTCCAAGCTTTAAAAGATACTGTAAGACAGAGGTCTCACCATTGGCACTAATATTTGCAGCACCGGAAACATCCGCAATACCGAAGCATCCACCTGCATATTCACCGGCTATTACAGAACGGATCTTGTCTGCATGGATTCCGCTTCCAGGCGTATCCTTCTCGCCAAGGACCGCTCCGCAGAGACTTCCTGCGAATCCTCCTGCTGCTTTTGCATACCGGGTATTGCTGCCAATTTTATAGGTCCCGTTTACGATCACGCCCCAGTCATCCCAGGCTAACACAGATGCACAGCGGATGGTGGAAACAGTAGCATTCAGAACCTTAATCAGTTCTGCCGGAGCATTTACCATAAGAACATCCAGAAGCTTATTCAAAAGCCCCTGCTTTGTAGCTGTATCAACAGCTGCCACACTGCCCGGATCTACTTTTCCGGCAAAACCGCCTACATAGGAAGTTCCATCTACACGCCTTAAATTTTTGATACTGCAGGAGTTGGTTCCATCTCCCCAGATCTGGCCACCGATCATCCTTCCCACATAACCTCCGGCAAATCCTGCCGGGTCTTTGTCTGCAATACCGGTTGCTTTAATCCTTGCTCCGGAACGATAGCCTTCCACATAGGACTGTTTTACAACCGGAACAAAGGTTTTTAATGCTGCCAGACTGTCGGCACCGATAATCTTAAGGCCTGCCAGTGAAACATCACCTGTGTTTGCCACAGAACCGGTAAGCATCTCACCAGCAAAACCACCACTGCTTCTATAAGCCTCTGCTAACTGAAGATCTGTTGCAGTTCCATTTGTAACGGTACCACCTTCCATCCGGCCTACATAGCCTCCGGCAGAACCGCCCTGTGTTGCTTTACTTGCCAGAATGCTCCTTCCTGCTGTGACTGCGTATCCATATGCATACTGAGAAATGATCTTATTTAACTGTTTTTGATCATTGACTTCACCAAGTGCCTGTAATAGATTACCGTAACTTCCGTAAGAGCCGACAGCACCAACCCACTTGTTCCAGGTATCCGTATCCAGTCCACGAAGCGGTCCATAAACAGCTGTATTCTTTTCTGTTGGATACACCGCCTGAAGAAGCGTCAGCGGATTATCTAGTTTGATAAGACCAAATAAAACCTTCAGACTTCCTGTATCTGCAACATTCGCACACCGCATCAGTCCTGTATAGCCTCCGGCATATTCCGTTCCATATACGGAACGGATACGATAGGCCGCACATTCTCTTACGGTTCCTGTATATGCAGAGCCTTTCCACTTATCCTTATTCTTTCCCCAGATCTGACCGCCGTAGTTGTAACCTGCATAGCCTCCGGCAAGCCCACGGTAAATGCCGTCATCACTCTCAGCCTGAGCCCTCACAGCACCTCCACATGGAATACTGGTTGTTTCGCTGTTTTTGATTACAGGAACAAATGCCTGTAAAACGCCAAGAAGATTATCTGCCTTGATCAGTCCTCCAAGAGCACTTAATCCATCTACCACATCTGCCGCATTCCCCGGCTCCATGGTTCCAACATATCCACCGGCACTTTCACGCCCTATGATATGTGCAAAATTATAAGAATTACTATTCTGAATCTGAACTCCAAGAAGTTCTCCTGCATATCCACCGGCTTTTCCGGTATCACCGTCTCCATCTGTTGCAAGAACATTAAATCCGCCTGTTGCTCCGTAAACATCTGAACTTTCTATGATAGATGCAACTACGGTCAACGCTGATAACAGATTTGAGGCAGAAAGCACCTTATCCAAAACGCTTGCGCCTCCGATAGCCGCCGTACTTCCCATAGCAGCTTTCCCAATATAGCCACCGGCATAACGATAACCACTTACCGCATATGCACTGTTATTTCCGTAATAACTGCTGCCATCTTCCTGCTGCAGATTCTTTGGCTCACTGACACGGGTATGCTGCAGTTTATTTACATCAGAATTACTGATTTGTACACCGGTTCCGCAGCCAATAAAGCCTCCGGCACTTCCGGTATCCTGATCGTTAGTGCTGTCTTTTTCAAGAGTACCTGTAACGGTAACGGTAAACCCTTTTTCTACAGAATTAACACTGGCATTACTGATCACCGGAACAAAAGCATTAACCAGGGAAAGCAATCCTGTCAGATCAACCACTTTTGTAAGAATTGATGATTTAGCTCCAATCTCTGCAACTGCTCCAGCTTTTACAAGACCTCCGAATCCTCCGGCATAACGAAGTCCTTCTACTTTCAGAAGATTTTCCACTGCCGTGCCTTTTCCGGAATCAACAGCATTTGCTGAATTATCTACATGACCGCTCTGCATCTCTCCAACGAATCCACCTGCATAGCCTTCTGCGTTATCAGATCCTCTGTCAGCTATGACAGTCAGTCCTTCGTTTTCTTTTTTAATACCGCTTACCTTGCAGTTTGTAATCTTACTGGATGCAGCCTGCAAGACACTCGCCAACTCTTTCAGACTCAGAATCTTACCAAGGACACTGTTCAAAAGATCTCCTGTGGCATCTCCTGCCTCCGCTGCACTTCCGGAACGCATGATTCCGATATAGCCACCGGCATGATACGGTGCTGTGACTTTTTTTACATTGGTCACATCAGAGTTCTTCACCATGACTGCTTTTCCATTACCGATATAACCACCGGCATCTCCAAGTGCCACATCATCATTTTTTCCGGATGCTGTTACAACTAAGTTGTTTCCCTCAATAGAAGAATCGGAAATTCTCGGATAAGCCACATCCATAACACTGAGAAGCTGCGTTACATTTAAGAGTCCCAGTAACTTAATAGAACCTGTCTGTGCCACATCACCAGACATCAGCCTTCCTGCAAAACCACCGGCATAGCTGGTTCCCTTTATATAGGAAAGTCCGGTAATCTTTGTTGTTGCAATCGCACCAGTCTCACCTTCGGCTGTTTCATCTTCACTATTCGTATCTGCTGAAATGAAATCTGTTTCTTCACTATTCTTTTCACCTGTAGATTCATTCGAAGATGAATTTGTATCGGTGTCTGCCTTGAATCCGGAATTGTTGTTTCCATAGTTGATATCTACTGCCTGTCCGTCACCCACAAAACCGCCCGCCATATCAGCGGATACCTGAGGATCATTTCCATTTGAAACATAGGCAATGGAAGTATTATTGAACTCCGGTCTCAGGGCACTGACAACTCCAAGCAGATTTTCTAATTCAATTCCTGTCAGTTTTGATGTAGTGGAATCTCCTGCACTTAATGCATCTCCTGCTTTGGCAAAACCTGCAAAGCCTCCGGCTTTTCCGGATGTTGCAGCTGCAGTAACCGTTTTCAGGTTGCTGATCTTTGTGTCCCTTGCTCGTCCACTAATACATTCTCCAATAAAGCCACCGCTGTAACCTTTCTCATTGCCAGTAGACACACTATATCCTGACGAAACACCTGAAACAGTGCTGTCAACTGTAAACGTCTCAATCATCTGCCCTACAGAAAGAAGGCTGTCAATTTTCAAAAGCGGTAATCCAAGAAGTTTAATACCACCAACATTAGCAAGAGTACCACTTCCGAAATATCCGGCAAAGCCTCCTGCACACTTTCCAGCCGTTACAGAATTCAGATTTGTGACGGATGTTTTCCTTACTTCTCCACCTGTTCCATAACCGATAGCACCCCCAGCACGACCATTATCCTGATCTGACGCAGTAACAGTAAGACCGGAAGAGCCTCCATTTACGGAACAGTCTTTACATTCAAAACGCATGTAATCCGCTGCTGTAACTGTTCCACCAAGGACATCACCGACACTGGTCATTTTCGCATAGCCTAAGATTCCTCCTGCATTCTCTGTTGCTGAAACCTTCATAGAGGAAACTGCATTGATTTGATTCACACGGTCTGCAAATTCATAGGTAACGCCAGTCTTATTAAGCATTCGCTGGATGGCTTTAGTAGTTGATTTTGAATCGTCTGTAAGTTCTAAAGTATTGGAAATCTGGACAGCACCTGCATATCCCACAAGTCCACCGGCATTTTTACCGTTTGCTGTTACAGAAATATTATCTCCTGCAATGGTGCATCCGCTTATAACAGAAGGTCGAAGTCCCACAAGATTCAGAAGATCCATGTTGGTAAATTTACCATTTAACAACCCTGTAAGAAGATCCTTTACAATTACCAGAAGTCCCTGGCTTTCATCAATATCCGCTACATCACCAAGAGTTGCTATACCGGCAAATCCTCCGGTATAATCTTTTCCAGATACAGTGCCAAGAGAGGAAATACTGCAGTCCACCGCATAACTATTTCGCATTTCTCCTATAAATCCGCCTGCATAACCACTTTCTTTAGATGGTTTAGATTGGGGTCCCTGTGCAGATACGTTTACCGCTCCGTCGATTCTACAGTTCAGCATAACTGTATTGACCGGGAAATTTCCCATTAATTCAATACCAAGGCTGCTTAATGCACCTGCTACGACTGCATTCGCAGAACGTCCCACAAATCCACCGGAACAGTCATTTCCAGACACTGTTGTACTCCCGCCTACGGAACAGTTTTTCATCACTGCACCGATGGCTTCCCCGGCGAATCCACCGGTACTCTTCTGACCTGTAACAGAAGTGTCACCGCTTACAGAACAATTCTGGATACTTGGATTGACATAGCCTATCGGAATAAGATTTTTTACACTGAGTAATCCTCCATTTAAAAGGAGAGTCAGCAAATCACCGGCTCCAAGCAGAGGAATCAGATTCAGAATTTTGGTTAAAGTAGTAACCAGACCTCCTAATCCATTTGATATGAGGTCGTACTGTGTCATACCACTGACATAACCTGCGAAACCACCGGTTCGGTCATTTGCATTGGAAACTCCATGTAAATTTTCCACATTGCAGTTTTCAATCTGGATATTTCCTTTTACAACGCCAGCAAAGCCACCTGTTGCCAGAGATTGCGGATCCGGTTTCAGTCCACTTAAATTTCCAAGCAGGAGATTCAGCACACCTCCAATCAAACTGATATTCTGTTTAACTTTTGTTGTAGTAGTAGAAACCGTCACATCAGAAAGGGTAATATTTTTCACAGTGATTGGATTTTGAGATATTGTAAGGGATGTAGAATATGACGTTGTCAGATTTCTGAAAAATCCAATACCATATTCTGCCTGATTGTCCTGATTGACTGCATTAGCCTGTGAAATGTTGATATGGCTGATGGTTATACTCTGACTTTCAACCATTCCCTTTCGGCCTTCCATGTTTCCCTGATAATTGTCAATAGGATTCCAATCATCATCTTCTCCATTAGAATTTGTCCCCTCTTTGGAAAGATCAATATCACGAAAGATGATGTAATTCGCATCCTTACTGTATTTATATCCAGATCCTGCAATATTGGTATTGCTACTTTTGGATGTATCATAGGTAAGGATGTAAGTTTTATTCTCGTCAACCGTTATACTTTCCGGAGTTGTATCATCAGTAAAATCACTTTCGTCACCATCACTTGTAAAAGCATCTATATCATCACTTTCTGGCTCAGCTACTTCCTCACTTTCTGCCGGAGTCATATCAATCAAATCTCTGTCTTTTACAGTTTCATCTGCTTCAAAGTATGCTGCTTCGGAATCACTGGCAGTACTTTCTGTTGCCGTTACTGTCATATTGGCTGACTCCTGAATCGTACTGCTCACATATACATAACGCTTTGTAGCTGTTGTGCCAGCTATATCCAAGGATGAATTATCCAGATATTCTGTTTCTCCCAGCTTATGATCACCTTTTTTTATTTCATACAATTCTCTGCCGGACCAGTTATATGTACCATCAAACTTTACAATGTCCGCATCACCTGGATAATACAGTTCCGTTTTGTATGTTCCTGTATCCGCTGCCGGTTTCCACTTTGTATCCTCTCCTAGTATTCCCGCTCTTTTTCTTGTTTCATATACCCGCCAGATTGGCTCCGTCACAGGCTTATCTGTTCCGATCGCCCGAAGCTGTGCTTCATTACCAATCAGGATATAATCTTTATCACCAATCTTTTTTACTACCTGACCGAAATAGTTTCTTCCCTCATAATCCGATGGATATACGTTTGAAATATTCTGAGTTGTCTCCTCTGTACCGGCCTTGTTGGCGAGAAGCTCCGGTGTTTCTGTTGTAAAAGAAGAAGCAAGCACATAATTATGTGTTTTGCTGTAAGTAAGATAGGAACCATCTTCCAGTGTAAAAACTTGTCCCATTCCAACTTTTTCAGCAATATAATCCTCACTCATTACAGGTTCGCTGTCTGAGGTTTCCCCTTTCATCAATTCAAGCTGATATCGGTTATATACATAAATCGTATCAGTTTCTGAATCATATACCGTATTACCCGTGCGCTCTGATGATGAAGTGATGCTGCCTGTAAAATCAGATGGGAAGTTCCAGATATTTTCGTTATCGATTGGAATATCATTCATCAGACAATAGGAAGCATCCGTCGCATAGGTAAGTTCTGTACCGTCTGCAAGAACCAGATCCCCTTCACCAATATTTCCGTCTTTGTCTCCGGAAAACATCTGTGCTCCTGTCCCAATCTGCAGAAGTTGCTGGTAATTGTAGATACATATTTTTCCATCTACATAATCTGGATTTACTTCTTCCAATGTGTCCGATGTGTTTTCGTCATCCATAATTGTTTCTTCTTCATCTGTAAATCCCTGATCTTCAGAATTGTCGAATTTTTCTGTCACCTCAGAACTAATATCTGTATTTGGCTCTGATTCGCCTTCAAAAGAATCAGGAATATCACTTTCCGTGATATCAGATGTTTCAGATGTATCACTGCTGAAACCATCCTGCTCCGATATATCTGTAATTTCACTATTGGTCTGCACATCCATTCTTTCTGAATCTTCATCATTCGCAACTACGACTTGCGAAGATAATAATGTAACACACAGAACGATTGCTGTAATTCGCCTTAAAACACTCAATTTCTTATTCATAAAAATCGCCTCAAATCTTTTGTCATGGTTAACTTTTTGTTACTTTTAACCACTCTGGCTGGATAACTGCCGCCGTCAAGCACTGGATCATTTTTGTGGAAAACGCCCCACATTCGCCATTTGAAATCATCCGTATTGCTTCTTCCGGTTCATATTTTCTGCGACAATTCTGATGTAGATACCATCCGTTCTTGTGCTGCTAAGTAACATACAATTCTAATTGCGTAATCTGTCGAATTTTTCAGTTGCATCGTTATTCCTCTAATCTAAACCCTGCGAGGTCTTAGTTTATATCAAAAAAAATATCAAAAATTGATATCTTCATTGTTTTTCGCTGATAATCTTTCTTATCAAGTATCTTATCAGGTACGATATTATACGCTATTAAACTTAAAAATATAATGTGCAACGGATGAAAATTTTTTATCGTTTTTTTATTCAAAGTGTTCCATTTAAGACTAATATGCAAAAAAACGAACCACACTAACCATGTGATTCGTTATCTTTTATAACAATTTCAATATTTTTAATATTATGAATCTCATCTTTGCCTCTGTGAACTACTCGGTAACTGAGTTACCAGAGCATCTGAAATCTGGCGGGATACCG
>ENA-OUQK01001062-OUQK01001062.1-human-gut-metagenome-genome-assembly--contig:-NODE-1062-length-14889-cov-4.098760_pt1 | contig 14889 bp, 18 predicted proteins | sample MGYA00237954_ERZ548842 | MGnify/ENA primary metagenome ERZ548842 (study PRJEB26490, sample SAMN05194704) | human gut metagenome | biome: terrestrial biome; feature: human-associated habitat; material... | reverse complement strand
AAAATATGGTAATAATCGAGCGCTAAGTAGCGTTTACAATGGGCGGTCAGCAGCCGATCAACTCCCCTATTATATAATGTAGGAGGGTAGAAGGTTCATCGACTAAAAAGGGTCAGTGAGCAACCACTGGAAAGATAGTCAGTTCTGGACGAAAGTTCAGAAGTCCACCTCAGACGTAACCAGACGACTTAAAGAAGTAGGTGGAATTGAGGAGACGCGCTATTCTCTGGCGCGATACAAATAGGAGAAAACAAAATATTCGTTGACTACATACGATATTCTGGCTATAATATAAGTACAATCGCGTATTTAAAATATACGGAGGTATTTTATTATGGCACGTTCTAAAGGAAGCAAGAATAAAACAAAGGTTCTCGATGGTATCGATTACGCAGCACAGATCGCTGAAAAGAATACTGCCGCAGAATCTATTGCTCAGGAAATTGCAACTATTGGTGATAATATCGCCACACTGAACGCTCAGCGTAAAGCAAAAGAAGCAGAGTTGAAAAAACTCAACAAAGAGATCACCAAGCTCGAAAAGAAAAAGGCTGATGCTGACGAAAAGATTGCGGCAGAGCTGAATCGTAAAAAGGCAGAAGATATTGTTGCCAATGCACTGGCAAATGGTATGACTGCTGAAGAAATTGCTGAACTTCTGGAATAACTGCCGTGCAGCCATCATAATGAACAAGCTCGACTTCCCTATTACTAGGAGGCCGGGCTTTTTAATTTGTGGAGGTGAATTCGTATATGAAAATTGAAATTGAAGCAAAAGAACTCACTGCCCTTCTAGACTATATCAAGGGGCAGCGAGAACCCATTGGTAATGCAGACGACTTAGCGAAGTCCATCATGGAAAATCTTCCACATAAAATGGACGAAGTATTCATTAGATATCAAAAGCCTTATCACTCTAAGCAGTCTGGAGATGTCATCGTAAGTCATGTTAGGACAACTTGCGATGAACACGGGTGCTCTGTAAATATTCAGCCGTGCGTTGAAAATGCAAATTGGAAAGCGTAACGGTTTTCGTCTTGACAATTTACACGATCCATGATAACATTCGAGGTGAAATATATGTACATTTCCAAACGAAAGAAGAGCCGTCAGCAAATCAAAGCAATCGTTGACGAGTTCTTCACTAACGGATACATTTCCGCAGACTCCTTGAGCACTCTTTTCTCTATTCTAACAAAGAAAAACTCAAAATTCTGGAATACTTGTTACGCCGCCAGAGAAGCCAAATGGCGCTCTGAAAATAAAGACAAGAAAATTGTAGGGTGATTAAAATGGAGAATCCTTCCGCAATCGTGGTTACCTCAACTGAAATCGAGCGTAAGCTAACCTCGCCAGTAGTCGTAAAGAACGGCAAGAATATGACTATAGCGAAGGCTGTTTGGGACACTGGTGCAACATGCACTTGTATCTCTCCTACCCTTGCGAAAGAATTAAAACTCCAACCTATCGGCACTACTAATGTTCTTTCGGCTTCAAACGAAGTTGAAGGAGCGAATATCTACAATATGGATATCATTATCTGTGATGGTATCCGTCTCAACAACATTACCGTCTGTGAGATGGCGATTCAGTATCAAAAGATTGGTCTACTGATTGGTATGGATATCATCTCCGCTGGTGACTTTGCGGTTAGCAACTTTGATGGTAAGACCACATTTACATACAGAATCCCCTCTCTGAGCGAAACCAAGTTTACTGCTCACGAGTATACATTCCAAGATGCCGTGGCCGTCGTAAAAGAGCTGAACGAAAACTAAATAGCTCACATTATCTCCTATCTGGTGATGTGCCAGATAGGGGCTTTATTTATGCCATTTTAGTTAGCCGCAGCTCACCACTCACATTCACAATTTTTACGATGTCATTGTTTCCATGTGGCACTTACTCGTCGTCGTATGCATCACAATCAATCGAATCTTCTTTTGGTGGACTGTTTGGATCATAACCACTGTCTATAAGACGAAAATTCTCTAACTGATTGAAGTCGAGGTCGTATCTATCTTCCAAATATTCAAGAAGTTCAATCAGGGCGTCCCCGATATTGAGATTATTTGCGCCAAATTTATAAAAAGCCCAAGTTATTGATTCCGGAGTTGCATCGTAGAGCTTGCCTTTGTATTTGTAAATCACATCATCTTTCGGATCTCTCATACGACACGGATAGCGGATCATATCTCAGTTCTCGTCGGCTTCATGATTTTTAGTGGCTTTGTTGTAAACGTTTTTGCCAACAATATATTCCAACTCTTTGATAAGATCTACAGTGAGATTATTTAATTCCATGGCATATCCTCTGTACTACAGCGTTAGAAATTGCTATTACAATTATTGCAATGCCACTGTTTCTGCCGCGCAGCTAATCATCATAAGACCCGTATCTTTCATCTTCAAGAGCATCAAAGTCAATATTATATCTCTTTTCTAAATAATCAAGAATGGCGTCTAACGCATTTCCGATAAAATATTTGTTCGCTCCGAATTCATATCTTAGACTTACAACAGTCTCAGGGGTTACAGGATAATAGTCTTTGCCATCAAATAAAGAATTATTATATCTGGGATCTTTATAGGCAACGGGATAATGGTAAAATCCACCTTTTCCGTAGTTGTTTCTCTTGTTATACACCCATTCGGCTGCAATATCTTCAAGTTTAGCTATGAGTTCAGCTCGTTCTTGTGACATACTCATAATGTATCACCACTCATATCCGCAGTTTTTACATTTGAACTGATGTTTGACCTTATTTGAGAAAATACCGAACAGAGCGAACGACACTGCTTTGGATGTACCAGAGATTTTCTCAATGTCAGGGCTGCCACAGGTTGGACACTTTGGAACGTACTTAGGCGTCAGTTTCTTTTCAGGTGGCCTACTCCCCTGTTCTGCTAAGTATTTGCGAATCTGAGCATCGACACGATCTGCTTTTTCAAATTCTTTTGGTTCCTTATTAGGATCATATAATGGCTTATATTCTTTTGGTTGTTTTATTTTTGATAAAATCTCAGCCTTACCTGCATCGTCTGCTTTTGTCCATTTTTTATAATCGGTTAAAAGGCACCCACAATAAACGCAAGCAAGCTCTGGCCACCAGGCTAAACGTCCACAATGAGGACAAATCTCGATTGTTTTATTATCCATAATTCTTTTCTCCTCAAGAAAATTGATATTATCTTTCCTAACGGTTAATTCTGTTGATAAGAATGGCAACGCCGTTGGTGGATTGGAACAGTTGAGTACGTCTGCTGGAAAGCTCGCTGGACAGTTAAAGAAAACATTTGCTACTGTTTCCTCTGGGTATAAAAAATTTAAAGCTATGGATGAGTCCATTCGCGGCAGTGGTACCTCTTTCTCTGATTATATCAGATATACATCAGAAAGTGAAGATGCAACTGAAGCTTTTGGTCTTGCTACTGCATATACCAAGTTCCGTGTTATTGCTCTGAATATGGCCTTAAGTGCCGGAATCGGGTTAGTTGTTTCTTACTTCTCAAAGAAAATTATTGAAGCAACACAGCGTGTTGATAAGCTGGCGGAATCTAGCAAAGAAGCAGCTGATGCAGCCACATCTACTACTTCCTCCTTAAAAGAACTAGTTGACGAATACGAAAAGCTTGGAAAGAAGTCCGACTGGGATGCTGACGATATGGAACAGGCTCAAAAGATTCAAGATGAGATTCTTCAACTAGCAAAAGAACAAGGCACTTTAGATGAAGATCATGCTAGTAAGATTGACCTGCAGAATGGTAAATATGAAGAGCAGCTTGGATTGTTGAGAGATATCGCCAAAGAACAGCTTAAAGCAACTCATACAAAACTTGTACAGTCTAAAGATGCGCAAGACGCTAAACTTGTTCAAACAGCAAAGAAAAACAATCGTTCACATTGGATTGGTACATTCTGGTCTAATGCTGAAATGCAAATGGGTGATCAAATTAAGGACGCCGGTATTGATATCTTTAACTGGGCTGGTGGATACGGAGCAGACGACATAAACGATGCCGACTCTATTGTTGATTATTATAACAATCTTGGGAAGGCAATTGAATATATCATCGATAACACTACCGACGAAGAACGTGCAGTAAACGGTAAGTATCATGCTCTTTATCAGTTCTTAATGGACGAGCGTAACGCACTAAAAGATGATGTCGATTCTTATACTAATTCTATTTCTGCGTTGAAGCAGAATCAGTTCAAGAGTGATTTTGCAGAGTGGAGCGCAAACGAAACCAAGAAGTCCACTCAACCAACTTCTGAAATTGACACAAAGATCAAAGCCACAAAGGAATATCAGGATGTCGTAAAGGAAGCGCAGAAAACCGAAGAGGAATGGAATTCTCAAGGTTATGGCAAGTATGGCAACATTGATAATTTCCACCGTGATAAGATTGACTGGACGGAAGAAAACCTTGCTAAATATAAGGATTTCGTAGACGAACAGAATAGTATCTTCCCCGGTACAATTGAGAAGGGTAGTTATTCTACTGTTCTTGGCTCTTGGGATACCATTTCCGATGAAGACGGTACGGAGCATCCGTTTGCATTTACTCCAATGCTTCAGACGGATAATGGTCTTGTTCCTTTAACGGAAGACCAGCTGTGGAATTATATCGACACCATCGTTGAACAGTGCTATGACAAGAATGGGAAACTCGATATTGACAAGCTAATGAAGTTAGATGCCACTGGCTTAAAGCAAGATATCAATGGCGTGATGATGCAGGTCAAGGGTATGATTGCCGGTGTTGCTGGCGGAAAAGACCCAAATGGCGGCGTATACAGTGCCGCTGATATACTTGCTCAATCTGGAGACAATAATGAAGATATCAAGAGTGACTTGATTGACCTGTATGGTCCTGATGCTGACTTGACTCCTGTTGATGATAATGGCAATTTGAGCCGTTATGTTGGCAAGTCTATGCATGATGCGCAGGCCGTGGCTCAAGAAGGTAAAGACAACATCGAGGCTGTATATGACCAGCTTTATAATGATTTGGAAAATGGTCCTTCTGGTGAATCTGACGGAAGCAGTTCTGCTCCGGTTCGTTATGTAGACCATATCAAGAGTGCGTTTGAGATTCTTGCTGATTCTCTTGGTAAAAGTTCTGGCGAAATGACTGTTTCTGATGTTGTTGGTCTATCTCAGGATGGCGTACAGTTAACTGATGAACAGGCTCAGGCACTCGATACGCTGACCGCTGCTGCAGATAAATATGGCACAACTATTCAGGGTGTTGCAGAAGCTGGCGAAGAGAATGGTTTGTTTGGTGGTATTGAGAATGCTCAAAATGGCATCTCTGCAGCAGCACAGCAAATGGAGACTATTTCTCAGAACATCGATAATATTCAATCTGCGTATAAAGCCTGCACGACGGCCATGGAAGAGTATAACAAATATGGTTATATGAGCGCTGATGCACTTCAGGGCTTACTCTCCATGAACGATGAATATCTTGCTTGCCTTGATGTTGTTGATGGAAAGTTGCAGATCAATAATGACCGTTACGCAGATTTGATTGCCGCTCAATACACTGAAGCGGAAGCAACGGCTATTGAGCAGGCCATGCATGAACTTGAGGCATTGCAGGCGGATGATACCAAAAAGAAAACAGAAGATCTAACCACGGCCACAGAAGAACAGCAAACAGCTCTTGAAAATGCCGTACCCGCAATTCAGAATGCTACTACAGCTACAGGCCAGCTTGCCATTGCTCTTGCTACAGCTAACAGTGCGGCTGAAGGCGATGCAGATATGCAGGCCAAAATCGACACGATTACAAATGCATTGAATACTCGCCTTACAGCTATTCATACCAATATGCAGGCTGCAATTAACAGTGGTGCGGCTGTTAGAAATCAGCTAAAAGGATTTGATAAGGATAGTAAGAATAGTGGTAAAACTGGTTCTAAATCAGTAACAGACGTGGCTTCTGCCTTTGATACATTGACTAAAGCCATGAAAGAATATAACCAATATGGCTATATGTGTGCTGACACAGCAAAGTCTTTGGTTGGTCTGGACGATAAGTTCACGGCTTGCCTAACAAAGCAAGGTAACAAGCTCCAAATCAATGTAGAACAGTTCCGCAAGTTCGTGAAAGAGCAACTCAAGGAAGCGAATGCCGCAAAAGATGGCGGAAAATCAGCTGATGAGATGAATAAAATTCTGAACTATCTTGATCAGAATGTAGATACAACAACCATCTCCTTTGAGCAACTGACTGATGCCATCAAGGGTTACGGTACCGCGATGGCAGATGCTAAGGAAAAGACGGACGCTATAAAATCCGCATTTTCTGGCTTGTATGATGTTCAGCAGAAAACCAAGAATAGTCAATTCGGTGTTGGCGACCTTGATGCAACAGAAAGTAAGATAGAGTCTATTTTGCAACTGAGCAAGTTCTTTGGTGATAATAAGGATTTGATGGATAATCTCGTTGACAAAAACGGAAACATCAATCTTAACACCGAGGCATTTAAGAAAGCGACTCTTGATGAATTGGATAAGCGCATAGAAGCTGCAAACAGAACTGGCGGTGCTGCAGCTACTGCGCTTGCAAACTCGTTAAGTTCTGATAAGGCAAATATTGAAAGCGGTAAAATTTCTGTTAGTGATTATCTTGTTGGTCTTGGAACTGACCTTAAGCGTGTAAATACCGAGTTGGATAAATATCAAGCCAATTGGAACACGCTAAAAGATGCGATGGATGAGTGGAATACTACCGGCCAACTGACACAGGATACCATGCAGAAGCTGCAGGAACTTCCTGAAGAATTCTCTAACCTACTTACTTATGATGAGGACGGAAACGCTAAAATCGACGTAAAGGCACTTCGCCAAAGTTACGTTGATAAACTGAGTGCGTTTTCAAAAGAGTTTGAAGGTAGTCCGATTGGTATTCAAGTTCAGGCAATGATTGATGATGTGCGTGAGCCAACCCATGATGAGTATGTGGAGCTTGCAAAGAAGACTGCAACGTATCAGAAAGTCTTAGCACAATATACAAAGAAAATGTCTGCTATTGATTCTAACAAGGATCTATCAGAAGACGAGGCTCTCCAGCAAAAAGCCGAGGTTCAAAAGGAACTTGATGACGCTTTGGAAAAGGCTCTTCTCGAAGTTCAAGAAACCGACGCACAGGTTACAACAAAACTGAAAAAGCACTGGGATGGCGTCGAAAAGGTAATCGAGGAATTCAAGTCCGCTCTATCCGATGCAAAAGCTGTTCTGTCCTCTTTCCTTTCCCTTCTCTCCACTTTAAATGACAAATCTAATAACGACCTCAAGATTTGGGGCGATGCTATGGGCAAAGTCATCGACAAGCGGATTGAAGCCCTGAATAAGCAAAAGGAAGCTTTGGAAGAAAATAACGAAGCTACCGAACGTGCTATTGAACTTTCCAAGGCACAAGATGCTCTCGCCCGCGCCCAGCAACAGCGCACGACCCGTGTGTACACCGAGAATGGCTACGAGTGGCAGGCAAACGCCGAAGATGTGCGTACTGCACGCGAAGACCTTGCGGATAAGCAGCGCGAGTGGAATAAAAAGGATGCTGAAAAGGCTATTGACGACCAGATCAAGAAGTACAATGAGTTCAAGGACAAGTTGTCTGAGGTCATGGATGATATCGGCAAGAGCTGGAAGGATTACCAGAAGGAGCTTGAGTACACTGCGCAGATTCAGAAGATGAGTCTATCTCAGATGGAGGGCTCACTGGACGGCTACCACAATAAGATCATTGCAAGCCTGAATACCGGCAGTGCGATCACAGGCATCCAGAATTTGATTACAAACCTTGAATCACTGATAAATACGCTCACAAAACTAAATAACCTGTATTCCATGCTCAAGACTGGTGAGTACAAAGATCTCGGCATAAAAGGTCTGTGGGATACGATAAAAGGATTCTTCGGTAAGGGAAAATCAGAGAATGTAAATAAATCCTTTAAAGATACATTCGATGCCGCTAAAAAGGCATTCAATGCTGGTAAAAAACAGCTTACAGATACTGCAATTACTGGAACAAATGATGTTATCAATGCAATGATCAACCAGATTAAAACTTCAGGAAATGGTCTTATTGAAACATTTGGTGGCATCTGGAACACGATCAAAACTGGCGCTCAAAGTCTATTTAACGGTTCCGGCGAAGGCGGCGGCATCATTTCTACTGTTGTGAATGGATTCAAAACAATCGGTGGCGTAGTCAAGAACAGTAAAATTGGCTCTGCAGTAGTTAGTGGCGGAGGTAAATTGCTTGCTGGCGCTGGAAAACTTATCACAACCGCCGGAAGCGCCTTGGCTGCAGCTGGACCTGCCGCGATTCCAATCGCCGGTGCCGCAGCGCTTGGTATATATGGCGGCACAAAGGCCATGAAGAATCAGAAGAAAATCTGGTCTAATAAAGAAGATGGCTTTGGCAAGAAGGCAATAAAGTCCGTTGCTTCTTTCTTCTGGGATATTAGCCCGATTGGTGCAGTTGTAAATCTGTGCAAAGATATTTTTGGCAAGAGTAAAGAAACTGCCGAGAATACAAAGGACACAGCCAACAGCAGTTCTGAAACTGCCGAAAACACAAAGAAAGCCACCGGTGTCACAAATCTTACGATAAATGCTACACAGGGCACTATAAGTGAAGAAAACAAGACTGAGCCAGTCGAAGAAAAGAAACAATCCAAATGGGATAAATTCTGGGGTTCTAAGTTCTGGTTCTGGAACTGGGGCAAGAAGGCGTCCGGCGATAAGAAGATCAAACACGGCGGCACTTACAATGTTGATGAAGCTGGCCCAGAAATGCTGGTGCGTCAGCCTGCTTCTGGTCGTTATACCTATCTTGAGACTGGCGACGGTGTTGTTCCTGCGGACATTACCTCTCGTCTGTTTGAGATGGGCGGCAATCCCGATAAGTGGTTCAGTGACCAGCTGGCAAAGAATGGCTCCGCCTCTATGGTACAAAGTCGTAGTTCTGGCGGTATTTCCCTGTCTATTGGCGATGTGAATGTGAACAACCCTGTTGGCGATAGCGATGCACTTGCTTCCGAGCTTGTGAATCGTCTACCAAATAGAATTGTGCAGCAACTTAACAAACGATAAGCAAAGCATTAAGCAAAAATAAATACGAAGTATACTTGGCTCAGGGTGGGTTGGGTAGGTTGAGACCGAGTATACATATTATAAAGGGAGGGACAAGATGTCACAAAAAAGTCAAGACGCAATTGATGTGTTGAGCGAGGTTATCGTAGATACGATTGATAAAAAGCTCGGCACTGCAAAATTTGATAAATCGCAGACTGGCGTGGTAACTGCGGTGAATGGGAATACATACACGATCGCGGTGTTTGGAAGCCAGTACAATATTACTTCTGACCAGATTTTTACCGTTGGACAGAGTGTGGTTGTGACTGCGTTGCAGGGCGATATGAAGCGGCTGGTATGTTCCCCCGATAATATTGGTACAATGAAAACAGTGGACAGCAAGGTCAAAGTAGTCGGAGACCAGCTGTCCTCTTTTATTGATAAAGATTTCGCTGATACAGTAATTCGATATACAGATGTAGGTAAGTTCTTTAACATTAAGGATCAAATTGATTCGCAAATAGTATTATGGCTATACAATGGAGCGCCATCTAACTCTACAACTCCAACAAAAGACTGGTCAACTGATGATGCAAAACGATTACATGTTGGTGATATTTATTATGATTGTAACGAAGAAAAAGCATATATTTGGACAGATGAATATGAATGGCTTACTGCCGATGACGAAAACTTATTAAAAATTTTGAAAATAGTAAGTAAAGAGTCCGATACCGCTGATGGCTCTCGACGTGTTTTCTTTAATACTCCATCTCCACCTTATAGTAAAGGTGACGTATGGGCAGATTATAGTTTCAATGGCTATATGCTTGTTTGTCAAGTTTCTCGTCCTATATCCGCCAGTTATAATCGTTTAGATTGGGTGGTAGCATCAAAATACACAGACGACACTAAAGCGGATGAAGCGTTGGACAGCGCCAATAAAGCAAATAAGCAATGTTATTTGTTTAAACAGATCTATGTATTGTTTTATTAGAAAGAAGAGGTGAAAAATTTGGACGAAGAAATCAAAGTTGGGTATTTTATTATGAAACCAGTCAAGACACAAGAGCAATGCGACCAGTATTCTGCAATGGCGACACAACTCAATGCTCATAATAGCGTTGCCGCACCCGGTGACGTTCTCTGGGCTATTGATGATAAAGAAGACCGCTATGAAATTATTGAGTCAGGCACAGTTCCAACCGTAGAAGAAGCTCTTGAACCACAAAAGAAATACAAAATATCTGAGTCAAAAACTACTCTCTCTGAATACCTTGCATCTCACCCACTCCAATGGATAGACGGCAAGTATTATAGCGTTACCAGTGAAAAGCAGGCTTTGCTCACATCAAACCTATCTCTGTATCAGCTCGCCGTCTCTAATGGACAAACATTCCAGCTGAAATGGAACACAACCGGAAATGAATGCACCGGATGGGAATATGAAGATCTCGCAGCACTGGCTATGGCAATTGGTACTTATGTGCAACCATTTGTATCGCGTCAACAGGAATTAGAAATTGCCATCAAGGCTTGTACTACAATGGAAGAGCTGGATGCAATCGAAATCAACTACGACCCTGTTCTGGAGCAATATCTTGAGACCGCCGGGTTGAAGGAGGTTGTAGAATGAGTAAAATCGTAAAGAAGTATAAAGAATTATTGAAATGTGCGCTTCTCTTTTTGATAGGAGGGGCGCTTTATTATTGCATTGAGATTCTGTGGCGCGGTCACTCACACTGGACTATGGCTGTAGTGGGCGGCATCTGTTTTGTAGTCATCGGCGGATTGAACAATTATATTCCGTGGGAAATGCCCATGTGGAAGCAGGGTCTTGTCGGTGCGTTATTTGTGACTGGTATGGAACTTGTTGTGGGTATCCCGCTGAATCTAATGCTTGGTTTGCATATCTGGGACTACTCTTCCCTGCCATTCAATCTGCTTGGTCAAATCTGTCTGCCATTTACTGTGTTATGGTTCTTCCTTGCTTTGTTGTGCATTTATGTAGATGACTGGATGCGCTATATCATGTTTCACGAGGACAAGCCGCACTATCACTGGCGTAAGGTATGTAAGCCGAAGCAGTAAACAAACTAAAAGTATATGTAAAAACAGAAAGAGCCCCGGGCTGTTACACCCAGAGCTCTCCCGCCACACACCTATACAAAGATAGGACGTCATAAATTCGCTCGACGAATCTTGACGGAACTATTCTATCATAGTGTGAAATTTTTGTCAACTAGAATCGAGGTGATGAAATGATTGGTTTGTTGACTGCCGCACCACATACAGCTCCGGGCGTTATCAGCTTTACGATTGAACAGCTTTGGCAAATGGTTCTGAGTATCGCTGGTGGTATTACAGCTATTTCAGCTGCCCTTGTTGTCATTATAAAAGCAATCAAGAAAGCGAAAGAACCCGACACAAAGCAGAATATGAAGCTCACTGAGCACGACAAGCATCTGGAAGATATCGACCGCAAACTAAAGAATGATAAAGAGGTTTTGGATTTATATCGCTCTAAGATTTTGTCACTTGAAGAGCATCAGAAGGAACAGGATATTGTTGTTGAAGACCATGGCCGAAAAATCGCTGGCGTGGAACAGCGTGTAAATAAGAGTGAACATGGTATCAATGTTATGATGAAAGCCCTGCTGGCTCTGCTTAGTCACGGTATTGATGGTAATGCTATTGACCCCATGAAGGAAGCTAAGGCTGCGCTTGAAAGCTACTTGATCGACGGGCAAAATTTAAAAGACATCTAATACATAGCTCGGTACGTGTGTGCCGGGCTTTATTTTTTTATTCAAACAGGAGGTACTACTATGGCAAGTATTATTAATGAGATCGTCTCTGTTATTGTGAAGCTGGTTATCACTGTTGCTGGCACCGCATTTATGACCTATGGCATTCCCTACCTGAAGCAGATCGGTATGTATAAGATTGTTCAGATGGCTGTGCGTGCCGCTGAGAAGTTGGGCGTTACTGGTGCAATTCAGAAAGCTGACAAGAAGAAGTATGTTATTGCCGCGCTGGAGAAAATGAATATCAAGATTACTCCTACTATCGAGATGATGATTGAGGCCGCAGTCAAGGAGATGGATATCCAGAATAACAAAATCAATGCGGAACTCAAGAAGGATTGAAGGTGTGGCTCTATGAGCATTATTACATATTCTATGAAGAAGGACTGGAACAAGAAGCTGTCCAAGAATTTCTGTGCCTATGAATTTGCTTGCAATGACCGGAGTGATGAGTTCAAGGTGGCAACTGAGCTGGTGGAGACTCTGCAGCAGATTCGTGACCACTTCGGCAAGCCGGTTCTGATTAGTTCTGCCTACCGTACTCCTGCATATAACATTTCAATCGGTGGCAGTTCTCGTAGTCAGCATTGTCTTGGCACAGCAGCGGATATCCACATCGCTGGTATCGATCCAATTCGTATTGCACTGTATGTAGCCTCCCTCCCCTACTTCCAGAAGCATGGCGGCATTGGATATTATAGTCGTGCACAGGTAACGGGTGGCTTTGTTCATGTTGATGTGCGTGAGTCTCCTAGCCGTTGGGTCAGTAAAAGTGGTACTGCATATCAGGTCGTGAGTAAAATCATGCCCACGATTCGTCAGGGCTCTAAGGACTGCACTGGTGGCGTGTCTTATGCTGTGACCGTATTACAGCGGCATTTAGGCTTGAAGGCAGATGGCATCTTTGGAACCGGCACAAAAGCTAAGCTGGTAGAATGGCAGAAAGCACATGGATTGGCGGCTGACGGCATCTGCGGGATGGCAACATGGAGTTCGTTTTGATGGTAGACAACCAGAATACATTTCATGCAGGAGACAAAATTAAATTAGACGGAGTATTATTTTCAAACAGCCAGACTCACTGCGGTATGCGCCGCCGGGGAGAATGGTTTATCTATGATGGAAAACTAGTTAATGGTCGTTATCGAGTGACGAATCTTGAAAGCCGTATTGGCAAGTATCCAATTTCAGTAAATGTATCGGGTTATGTTGAACTGAGCGATATTGAACTAGTATAAAAAATAGATGGGGTATCAATCCTTAATTGGACTGGTACCCCATTTTTTAGCGTTATTATTTTATTTCTTCACTGAGCCATTCTTTCCATCCGCTCACAGTATTTGGGCAGTTATCCTGCTGTGCAACGAGCTCGTTTAAGAGTGCGGCAAGTTCTTCGTCAGACAATTCACGGATGGCTTGTGCTTTATTATTTTTACGACCAAATTCGTCTCGGCTATGTTTGTGTAGAATAAAACCGAGTGCGATGTCAAGTATTGCTGGATTGTTCATTATTGTCCTCCAATTCGACTTTTTATATTATACCACTTATATCTGGGTGGTTCAAGAAAAGACGCTGGAGAGAGTTCAGACGTCTTGTAGCAAACACATTGGTTCAAATACGGTTTTCAATTTTAATAGGTCTTGTCGGATTGTCACATCGGGCTCTTTTAAGATTCAAAATCGGATTTGATGGTGTAATTTTGAGATTGGTGTCAAAGTGGTGTCAAAATCGGAAATTTTTTCGTTTTTTATTCGACAGCATGTTTGTTTTTAAGACTATATTATATTTTACAATAAATTCGCCACATTGTAAACAGTCAAACGCGTCGTTCTTCGCAAAGCTTTTGTGAACGAATGCGTAGCGCCCGCAAAGCCTGCTTTTGTTCCGGGGGGATGCGGTAGCTTTCCACGGCTTTCTGAATGGTCTTGTTGTGCGTCCACACGTCCAGCCGCTTTTCGGTCAGCCACGGCAGTGCCGCTGCCGGCTGCTTTGCCAGTGCAGTGGCAAAATACCACGCCCGCATCATATTGACATAGTATTCCTCGCTGTGCACCGCCGCCGCCCAAGCCAGATATTCCGGGCTGAAGGCATCGTCCAGATAATACCGCATCAGCATCCCGATGCCGTAGCGCACGGTATACACTTGGTCAGAACCCAGCCAGCACCGGATAGCGGTCAGCAGTTCCGGCTTATGCTGCGCAAACACCTTGGGGCTGAAGCTATCGCAGACTGCCCAGTTATCCACATAGGGCAAAAAGCGCTCAGTTGCCGCCAGCGCTGTGCCGAAATCCCGGACAGACTCCAGCAGAAAGGCGTGGAGCGCGTTTTCTTCATAATAAAAATGCGGCAGTTTTTGCAGAAACACCTCCGCTTCCGGGGTATCTGTCAGCTGCTTTGCCAGCTTACGCAGCAGCGGCACTCGCACCCCAATCACCGTTTCCGGTGGCAGGGTGGGCATCAGGCGGCTGTTAAAGATCTGATATTCCTTGTCTTGCAGCGCAAACAGCTGCGCACGGATCGCATCCACTTCCGGCATTTTGTCACTTCCCTTCTGCACCATTGTACCAGATGGGAAGGAAAATGCAAAGAGAAAAGGCTCCACCTTTTCAGATGAAGCCTCGCGTTATCCTATACTTTTTATAATTGTATGTCCATCCCTGTTTATATTGGCTGTTTACCCCACCCTCTGCCGTTTATCCAGCCGCATCTTATCCGCAATCATCGCGATGAACTCGCTGTTGGTGGGTTTGCCTCTCAGGTTATGAATCGTATACCCGAAATAGCTGTTCAGGGTATCCACGTCTCCCCTATCCCATGCCACCTCGATGGCGTGGCGGATGGCGCGCTCCACCCGGCTGGCGGTGGTGCCGTTTTTCTTGGCGATTTCCGGGTAGAGCCGCTTGGTCACGGCGTTGATGTACTCCGGCTCGTTCATGGTGAGCAGGATGGCATCCCGCAGGAACTGGTAGCCCTTGATGTGGGC
>ENA-OUQK01001061-OUQK01001061.1-human-gut-metagenome-genome-assembly--contig:-NODE-1061-length-14892-cov-29.371032_pt1 | contig 14892 bp, 10 predicted proteins | sample MGYA00237954_ERZ548842 | MGnify/ENA primary metagenome ERZ548842 (study PRJEB26490, sample SAMN05194704) | human gut metagenome | biome: terrestrial biome; feature: human-associated habitat... | reverse complement strand
AGCCGCCGGAGCGGTGCTTAAGCCGTAAGGCGGGAATTGTGCGGTGTTGCCTTATATACTCCGCATATGTCTGGTTCGTTCAATGATTGGGCAAAGCCGCAACACTTTCGTCCTCAATCAATTCAAAAGGAACCACTTCATGCACCGCGCTGCTTCCGTTTTCAATACAGTTGAGCAGAATTTCCGCACCGCGCTGGGCCAGTCGTTCCGAGTTCTGGCGGATGGTGGTCAGCCGCGGGTTGCTGTAGCGCCCCAGCGCAATACCGTCATAGCCCGAAACCGAGATATCCTGCGGCACACGCAGGCCATGGTCATTCAGGGCACGGATCGCGCCCAGGGCCATCAGGTCCGACATGGCAAACACTGCCGTAATATCCGGGCAGTGCTTGAGCAGGTATTCCATGGCGGTATATCCGCTTTGCAGCGAAAACCGGGCATAGGCATACTGCTTTTCCATCTCGAACGGCAGGCCAAGGCGGAACATAGCGCTCTGGCTGCCGGTCAGACGGGACAGACTGGGGCGGGACTGGTCTGGCTTGCCGCCGATCAGCCCGATCTTGCGGTGGCCCTGCGCATACAGGTACTCAATCATCAGGGACGATGCCGAAACATCGTCCACGCTGACGCTGGACAGGTTGGGGATGTTCAGGGTTGCGGCGCTGTTGGTCAGCAGCAGGCATGGAACACGCAGTTCCGCCAGCTGCGGTGTGAAGTATTCCAGGTTAGAACCAAGGAAAGCAATACCATAAGGTTTGCGCTCGGCGCAAATCAGTTCGGCCTGCGCAACTTCGTTGGCTTCTTCATCAATATAATAGACCGTGGAAACATATCCGCGTTCCTCCAGGATAGCCTGCATTTTTTCCAGAATGTCCACAAACAACATGTTCTGGGTGCCCTTTACGATCAGGGCAAGGCCATCGCTGCTTTGCTGTTTCAGGTGTTTGGCGTTGGAGTTTGGCTGATAATTATACCGCTTGATGACCTCAAGAATCTTGGCGCGGGCGGCCGGGCTGACGCTGGGGTTATTGTTGAGCACCCGCGAAACCGTGCCGATGGCATACCCCGATTCTTTTGCAATATCTTTGATGGTCATACACAGAAAACTCCTTCCGGCAACAGGGTGCCGCAGCCATTAGCCCTTTACAGCACCGGCCACCACACCATCAATGATATACTTCTGGCAGATCAGATACAGAATAATGACCGGCAGAATGGTGATCATGATGCAGGCCATCATGGGCGCCATTTCCACCTTGCCGTAACTGCCGCGGAAATACTGAATCGCCATGGGGATGGTGCGGTAGGTTTTGATATCCAGCACCAGGGTGGGCAGCAGATAGTCGTTCCAGACCCACATGGTTTCCAGGATTGCGGTAGAGATCATCGTCGGCTTTAAGATAGGGCAGACCACGCGGAAGAAAATCTGCAGCGGGTTGCAGCCATCGATCATAGCAGCTTCCTCAATTTCAACCGGCATACTCTTCATAAAGCCGGTGAACATGAACACCGCGAGACCGGCACCGAAGCCGAGGTAGATGATGCAGATGTTGTAAGGGTTGTTCAATTTTAAGCTATCCGCTGTTTTGGCCAGGGTAAACATGACCATCTGGAACGGCACCACCATGCTGAACATGCACAAGCCGTACATCAGTTTGGAAAGTTTGCCGTTGACACGGGTGATGAACCATGCGCACATGGAGCAGCACAGCAGAATCAGCACAACGGAACTGACAGTAATGACTAGGCTATACCAGAAGGAAGACAAAAAGTCCATTTCCTGGATGCCGTAAATATAGTTTTTAAGGCCGACAAAGGTTCCGGCCGTGGGCAGCTCAAACGCGCGGGAGGTGGTAATGGCGCGCTCGGTTTTGAGGGAGTTAAAGAAGATCATGACGATGGGGTAGATCCATGCAACGCACAGCACTCCAAGCACCACGCTGAGAATGGCATTGATGCGGCGGTCCGCTTTGCCAACGGTAGGCTTTTCTTCCACCGGTTTTTTGATGGTTTTTTCCATTACTGCTGCACCTCCTTGGACTGGGTCAGCTTTTGCTGGAGTACGGCCAGCACCACAACAAACAGGCAGAACACAACAGCCTTTGCCTGGCCGATGCCCTTCCACTGGGGTCCGGAGCGGGCATAGAAGGTATCATAAATGTTGTAAGCCAGCATCATGGTCTGCTTGGCCGGTTCACCGCCGGTCAGGGACAGGTTCTGGTCAAACAGCTTGAAGGAGTTGGTCAAAGTCAGGAAGGTGCAGATGGTAATGCTGGGCATAACCATGGGGATCGTGATCTTAAACAGGATCTGCTTGGCGTTTGCGCCATCGATCTTGGCGGCTTCGATCAGATCCAGCGGCACGTTCTGCAGGCCAGCAATGTAGATGATCATCATGTAACCGATCTGCTGCCAGCACATCAGAATGACAAGGCCCAAGAAGCCGTACGTGGCGTTCAGGGAAAGCAGCGGTTTTTCGAGTGCGCTGAGTACGCCGTTGAGCAGAATCTGCCAGATATAGCCAAGGATAATGCCGCCGATCAGGTTGGGCATAAAGAAGGTGGTACGGAAGATGTTGGTACCGCGGATGCCGCGGGTAAGCAGCAGCGCAATGCCGAACGCCAGCACATTGATGAGCACCGTGGACACCACAGTAAACACCGCAGTGAACCAGAACGCATGGGTGAAGGTATCATCCAGCCAGATCTTGGCATAGTTGCCGAGACCAACAAAGGTAACATTTTGAACCGTTGTGAATTTGCAGAACGAAAGCGCCACGCCCCAGATAAACGGCCAGATAAAGCCGATGATAAAGGCCAGCAGGGTGGGCAGCACGAACACAGGCCAATAGCGCCGGATCGCTTTTTCCATAACAGTACCCCCTTGAGCACGTACTTGAGCACATAAAAGAGCGGGGCGGGCGAATCATCGCCCGCCCCGCTTTTAACATTCAGGTTTCGCTATTTTGGTTCATATCAGCCTGCATTCAGGGCAGCTTCGGTCTTCCAGCCATCCACAAAGGCGGTCACAACAGCGTTCCAATCGCCAGTGCCGGCTGCGTAAGCAGTCAGAGCAGAGCCAACGCCGTTCTTCCAGTTTTCGGAAGGCATGGTGGAGAAGCACCAGGCAACAGGAGTCTTGCCCTCAGCGGTCAGAGCATTATCAACCTTAACGAAGAGGTTGGGGGATTCCTGAGCATTCTTGAAGGGGATAACAAAGCCCATATCGTTTGCCATGGCCTTGGTGCCCTCATCAGAGCTGACGCACCAGTAGATGAAGTCGAGAGTTGCATCGATATCTGCCTGGTCGGCTTCCTTGTTTACGCACCAGTAGTTCTCGGTGCCGGTGCACAGGCCCTGGTTGGCCTCATCGCCCACGCCAATGTAGACGGGGATCATGGTCAGGTCGTCATCGGTGAAGGGCTTGCCATCGCCGACGAGGTTGGTATATTCCCAAGAACCGTTCTGGAAGAAGACAGCCTCATTGTCCAGGAACTCGTTGCGGCTGTCATCGCCAGTCTTGCCAGCCAGCTCAGTGGGAGCACAGGTGGAGTTGTTGATGTACAGGTCAAACATGTTCTTGTAGTTATCCAGGTAGGTGCCCTTGATGGCATCCGTGGAGCCGATGCCGTCAGCCTGGTACTCAAAGTAGATGGGCAGGTTGGCCAGGTGGGTCTTGAAGCGCCAGTCAGAGGAAGCATCCATACCGGCGGAGGTGAATGCTGCAAAGCCAAGTTCGTCCTTGCGGGCGGTGATGTCCTCGGCAACCTTCTTCAGGTCTGCGAAGCTCTTGATATCATCGGTGGTGTAACCGGCCTTTTCCAGCAGGGTCTTGTTGGTGATCAGGCCGTAGCTCTCGATAACGTAGCCGATGGCCACGGTGGCGTCGCCATCTTTCAGGGCGTAAGAATCGCTGGTCAGGTCGCCCAGGATCTTGGAGCCGGTCAGGTCATAGCAGTAATCCTTCCAGTTGGCCAGGCCGACAGGGCCGTTGACCTGGAACAGGGTGGGCGCATCGCTCTTGGCCATTTCGCTCATCAGAGTGGTTTCGTACTGGCCGGAAGCAGCGGTCACAACGGTAACGGGAACGCCGGTCTCTTCGGTGTAGGTCTTTGCCAGGGCCTGCCAGGCTTCATCCTGCTCGGGCTTGAAGTTCAGGTAGTAGACCTTGCCGGCGGCAGTGGTATCTGCCGGGGCGGCTGCTTCGGAGCTGGCAGCTTCGGAAGAAGCTGCGGTGCTTTCTGCAGCAGAGGAAGCAGTGGAAGATGCGGTGGAGCCGCAGCCTGCCAGCAGGCCGGCAGCCATCATGGATGCCACGGCGAGAGAGATTGTTTGCTTGGATTTCATGGTATTATCCTCCTTTTTAAGTGGAACCAGTTGCACCGTTGCTGACGGGTGTGGTTCACGGGTTGGTAACGTTTCCAACCTTGCTATGGCTTTATACTACACCCGTGTTTTGCAAAAATCAATCGTTTTTTGGATTTTGAGTGCAAGATTGTAGCCTTGCACGAATCGCAACCGTTTTCCTTGTCGAATATAACAAGAAAATAGTATTCATTTTGATGAAACGTTTCAATTTCACGGCAAAATGCGACTTTATAAACCAAAAGCAGCCCCGCGGCGGCGGGAGCTGCTTTTGATTGTCATATTTTTGCGCAACTTGTTTCGCACCTGCTGGTAAGCGAACCAGTAGAAAGCGGCGTGGTTGGTGCCGGCGGTGCCGTTGGCGGAGGCATACATGCCAACGGTGCAGCCGGTAAAGCCGCCGGTTATCTCGGTGCTCAAAAAGCTCAGGGCAATACCGCATAATTCTAAGTGCCGATACAGCGAGCGAGGTGCGGCAGCTGCTAAGCCAAAAGCGCAGATAATACTGGATGCTGCAAAGGTGAGCGCCGCCAGTGGCGGAAACAGCGAACCGAAGCAGGGGCAGCGGTCGCAGAGTGCGAGGGGCTTTTGCCCCCGAAGCACGATGCGGGTACCGCAACCCGACATTATCGAGCATTTTGGCAACGCAGATGCCGTGCCGCAGCCGCCGGAGCGGTGCTTAAGCCGTCAGGCGGGAATTGTGCGGTGTTGCCCTTGCATTCTTTGCGGGTAACACATGGATTTTTCGGTGCATTTTCGGCCCGGTCCTTACACTTTTTTCGTTTCCGCCTGCACCAGGGCGCGGTACAGGGTAAAATCCGGCACGGGGGCCGCCGGGGCACCAGGCAGTGGAGCCTGCCAGGCGGCATAATCCGGCCCGTCCCCGGCCGCGCGGGGAATGGCCATCAGACCGGTCAGAACGCGGGCGGTCAGTGCGCCGTCCAGCATGGTATCGCTGCAAAAGCCGGCCCAGAACCCAGTTTTGGGCTGCAGCAGAGCCGCCATGGCACCAAAATCATCCGCCGCACGGCCCAGGGTGCAAAAGCAGTTCTGCCAGTCCTTATCCAAAAACTGCTCCCGCGCGGTGCAAAAGCGCACCGCCCCGCGCAGGGCGTACAGGTACAGCCGCACGCTGAACACCACCTGCTCCTGCCAGAGCGGCGTGGTGGCCCGCCCGGCGTAAGAACAGCCGGGCAGCAGCGTTTCATAATTTTCCAGCGCGGAAGTGCAGAGCTGCTGATAGGCAGCCAGCTGTTCCGCATAGCTTTCTGCGGGCAGCAGAGCGGCAAGTTCCTGAATCGGGCCCTGCGTTTTGCCGCACAGCCAGGCCGAAGCAAACAGCCGGGTGCTGCGGGTCAGGAACGCTTCGCCCACCGGCTGCGGCGGGCTGCCCGCCTGCACGGCGCTTTCGGCACGGGCGCGCAGGCAGACCGAAAGATCCTCCAGTGCGCTGTCCGTCAGTGCCCAGCCATCCGGCGCACGGTAGGTACAGCGCAGGTAAGCCGTGCGCTGCGCGGCGCAGTCGGTATCCGGGGTACACCACAAAGCACCGGTCAGGTTCAACTCCATCAGGGAGGGGCGCAGGTCCCCGGTGCCAACCATCCAGAAGCTGCGCACCCCGCCGCGCCAGGCTCCCTGCAGCATTCCGTTAACGGCGGTATCGCCGCCGGGGTAGGCGGTCATGGGGTTGCCGGTCAGCTTATCGCGGCGGCAAAGGCTGAACCACAGCCCGTGCTGCGCGCCGGGACCAGGGCCGCCCGCACTGCTGGCACTGGGGGCCGGGGTTAAAACGGGGATAACGCTATCCGGGATTTTGAGTTTTCCCTCCTGGTAGAGCGCAACGGTTTCGCCCTGCAGCAGAATATAGGCAGCGGCACCGGGCACCGTGGCGTTCAGCAGCTGCCATTGCTCTTGCAGCGCCGCAGTGCTGGCTGTGCCATCGGGATCACCCCCCATCCCGTCAATGCCCAGCGCCCAGATGCGCGGGCTGGTTTTGAGAGTGCGGATAGAATCCTGCCAGATTTTATGGCGTTCTTCCGGGTTTTCCGCCGCAGCCTGCTGCGGGGCAGCCCCCAGCGGGGTCTGCGGGTTCTGCACAGGGCGCAGGCCCATGGCGGCGGCAAGGTCCGCCTGTTTGTCGGTGCGCACCATATTGCCACGGTAGCGCAGCAGGGATTCAAAAATCATCTCCCAGCCGTTTTCGGTGGCATCCGCCCAGGCGGACAGCCATGGTGCATCCGAAAGATCCCATCCGCGCAGGCCGACAGCGGCGGCTGGCCCGGTAATGCGGCCCTCCGGCACAGAGACAAAGGGTTTGGGCTCAAACTGCTGCTGGTTCCAGAACCAGAATGGTGCTACCCCCAGGTAATGACGGCTGATATCCAGCAGGCCGTACACCGCGCCCAAATCATCCGCCGCGCAGAGGGTGAGCTGGTTTTCCGTCACATCCAGCGTATAACTTTCCGGCGGCAGGGCGGGGGCAAGGCAGATCATCAGGCGGTTATCCGGCACAAAACCGGTGGTGGAAAGAGTCATTTCCATATCACGCCAAAAGCGCGCCACGGCATGCTGCACGGGCGCACTGGCCCACTGCGCCGTGACCCGTGTGGCACGGCTGAGCATAAAATCCATTGTTTTCCTGCCTTTCAATACACTCTACCATCATCCCCGCCGTATCGGCGCTTGGATGGATGCAGTATTCCCTTACTGGTCCAAAAATTCGCGGATCTCGGCTTCCACGGCACGCACCTCGCGCTCAAATGCGCGGGCGGATACCCGTAGCGCACCGTTGCCCAGAATAATGATCTGTTCCGCACCATCGGAGCTGACCACCCGCACGCGGTGGTTTTTGGCCAGCTCATGGGTGGCGCGCTCGATGAACATATCGGCGGTTTCGGCTTCGCGGGTATAAATCACATGCAGGTTGTGCCAGGTTTCTTGTTCCCGCCCGGCGCCCTTGACGCGGTAGGCGTCAAACACCAGGATGGGCACACACTTGCGGTAGCCCGCATAGTTGCACAGAATGTCCATCAACCGGCGGCGGGCGGCATCCAGGTTTTCCGCCGCGATCTTCTTTAATTCATCCCACGCAAAAATCACGTTGTAGCCGTCTACCAGCAGGTACTCCGGCCCGCTGGGCGGCGGTGCAGCGGGGGTACGGTTCTGGCTTGGCCCCACACTGCGGAAGGCTTTGCGCGCGGCAAGCTGGTCATGCTGACCTGCGGCTTCCCCCCGGCGCTTGATCGGCCCATAGGTGCGCTCAAAAATTGCCAGCAGCTCTTTGTCCTGCTCCAGTGTGCCGCAGTAAGCGGCAGCACGGCGGCGGGCATCGGATGCTTCATCGGAGGCATCCGCTTCTTCCTGTTTCGCCTGCTGGGCACCGGGCGCGTTGCGCCCCAGGCCACTGGCCACATGGGCGTGGGCGGGAACTTCGTCCCATTTGACAAGGTAGCCCGCGCCGTGGCTGCAAAATACGGAATCCGCCGGGTTTTCAGTATCGGCATCCGGCTGGTAGCCAATGGCTTCCAGCACGGCTTCGGTGTTGTGGCAGGGCGCATAGCCGCGGGGCATACAGCTCAGGCGGCCCGCACCGCGGGTGTAGGCGGTCACTTCCCGCGCACAGCCCCGCATTTCGGCAACCGGGGCTTTGCCGGTAATGACGGCCAGGCCATCCTCGTTTTCCGGCGTGCTGAATTCCGCGCAGCGGCGCTGCAGATCGGCCATGGCGCGGCCAACACAGTCCTGCGGGACTTCCAGCCGGAAGTCATACCAGGGTTCCAGCAGGACCGCCTGCCCCCGGGCCGCCGCGGTGCGCAGCCCCTGCCGCACGGCGCGGTAGGTTGCCTGGCGAAAGTCCCCGCCCTCGGTGTGCTTGATGTGGGCACGGCCTGCCGTCAGGGTGATTTTCACATCGGTCAGCGGCGCACCGGCCAGCACGCCGGGGTGGCTGCGCTCCGCCAGGTGGGTCAAAATCAACCGCTGCCAGTTCAGGTCCAGCGCATCGGTGCGGCAAATGCTGGCAAACTGCAGGCCGCTGCCCGGCTCGCCGGGTTCCAGCAGCAGATGAACCTCCGCATAATGGCGCAGCGGTTCATAATGGCCCACGCCCTCCACCGGGGCAGAGATGGTCTCTTTGTATAGAATGCCGCCCTCGCCGAAGGCCACTTCCAATCCAAAGCGGCTTTGCAGCACGCTCTGCAAAATTTCCAGTTGAATTTCACCCATCAGCTGCAGGTGGATCTCGCCCAGAGCGGCGTTCCACACCACATGCAGCTGTGGATCCTCGTCCTCCAGGGTGCGCAGGGCCAGAAGGGCATAGTGGGGGTCAGCTCCTTCCGGCAGCTCCACCCGGTAGTTCAGCACCGGTTCCAGTATCGGCTGGCGGGCATCCGGCTGTACGCCAAGGCCCTGTCCGGGATAGGTTTTTGTGGGGCCCAGCACCGCACAGACGGTGCCCGCCGGGGCTTCGCTGACCAGGCGGTATTTGCTGCCGGAGTAGACCCGCAGCTGGTCGGCCTTTTCTTCAAACTCCACACGGGCATCTGGGCGGGATACCAGGTTGGATTTGACTTTCAGCACGCCGTCCGTCACTTTCAGGTAGGTCATGCGCGCGCCGGATTCGTCTGCCCCGATCTTGAAGATGCGCGCGCCAAAGCTGCCGGCGTCCGGCGGCATGCGGGTATCCCGCTGCAGACCATTGAGCAGGTCGTCAATGCCATCCAGCCGCAAAGCCGCGCCAAAATAGCAGGGGAACACCTGCCGCCGCGTGATTGCCGTGATGAGATCCGCCTGCGGCACCGTTCCTGTTGCCAACACGGCTTCCATCAGCGGTTCACTGCACACGCCAAGGGCTTCGGCGCGTTCTTCCGCCGGAACGGTGGGGGTAAAGTCCACACAGCCATCCCCAAAGCGGCCCCGCAGCTCCCGCAGGCGCAGGGCTTTGTCCGCACCGGGCAGATCCATTTTGTTGACATAGATAAAGGTTGGCACATGGTAGCGCTCCAACAGCCGCCACAATGTCATCGTGTGGCTTTGGATGCCGTCCGTGCCGGAAATGACCAGCACCGCATAATCCAGCACCTGCAGCGTGCGCTCGGCCTCCGCCGAAAAGTCCACGTGGCCGGGGGTATCCAGCAGGGTGATCTGGGTTTCTTCCAGCGGGGTGCCCGTCACCGTTCCGGCCGGCAGGGTAAGCACGGCCTGTTTGGCAAAAATGGTAATGCCGCGGGCTTTTTCCAGCGCATCGGTGTCCAAAAATGCATCCCGATGGTCTACGCGCCCCAGCTTGCGGATACTGCCCGCACGGTAGAGCAGTGCTTCCGAAAGAGTGGTTTTTCCGCTGTCCACGTGTGCCAGAACCCCAACGACCAGACGTTTCATAACTTTCCTAACCTCATTCACAGCGTTCCCGGCTGCTGCGCCAGGGGCACCGTTTATTTTTTGCACCGCCGCCCGCCGGGCAAGGGATATCTGCCGGATTTTGGCGATCCTTTTCTATTATAATAGTACCCGTTTTAACTAGGGGATTCAACCACTAATTTGCGCGGGCTTTTGTTTTTGGGGCAGGATGCAAAAAATATTTTATAAAGGGTATTGACATTGCGGGATGTGGATGCTATACTATTTAGGCACTCAAGAGAGAGCAACTAAATATCGCGGGGTAGAGCAGATGGTAGCTCGTCGGGCTCATAACCCGGAGGTCGCAGGTTCAAGTCCTGTCCCCGCAACCAATGAATAGGTTCCCACTTTTGAACCCGGTAACTCCGGTTTGAAGGTGGGAACTTTTCTTTTTACAAGCAGCCAGAATAGAACGCCGATTCATATTGGTTCGGCGTTTTCATGTTTAGTTTTCTATGCGGGCGTTGGCTGTTGTAGAAATTGATATATTCGTCCAGAACGGCTTGCAGTTCCTGCGGTGTGCCATACAGGTAGTGATAAAGCGCCTCCTTTTTCAGCGTGTGGAAAAACGACTCGCAGACGGAATTGTCGTAAGGTGTGCCGGGTGTGGAAAAGGATTGCTTTATATGAAACTCTTTTAAATGTGCGCGGAAAATGTAGGATGTATACTGTGCGCCTTGGTCACTGTGGAACTTCAGATCTTGCGGGGGATTCCGAGACTGGAAAGCGTCATCAAAAGCAGCAAGCGTAAGAGCTGTGTTGATGGAATCCGATATGCTGTACGAAAGTATACGCCGTGAGAACAGGTCCAGCACCACGCAGATATAGTAATATTGGTCGAGCACTTTGATATAGGTGATGTCGCTGACCCAAATTAGATTGGGCTGAGGCTGGTCAAATTGGCGTGCTAACAAATTTCTGAAATAAGCACGCGGCAGACTTTTTTGATGCTCGGCCTTGTAGCGCGGTTTTGCAACGGATAATCCCATCTCCTTCATAAGACGAACGATGCGCTTTTCACTGACTTTGTAGCCTAGTTCTGCAAGTTTGTGATGAATTGGCTTTCTGCCAAAACGGTTCTTACTGTCGTGGAAGATTTGACGAATCAGAGGCTTCAGCTTTTCATCATTTATCTCATAAGAAGTCCGTTGCCCCTCGCGCCGCTTACGGTTGTAGTAAGTTCCGCGCGGTAGGCTTAGTGCGTCGCATAAAACGTGGATGGAATAGCGCCCGCACAATGCATTAACAGCAGCTACTTTTTCGTCGATGGAGGCTTTACTGCCGCACGGACACTGCCGAAGGACCTCTAATTCCAGCGCAAGTTTTTCAAGGTGGCGCTTAGATTTGTGGCTGGTTGCCCGGTTGGTGGTAATAGCCGCATGTACGGGATGAGCCTTATCAAATTTCTGCTTCCATGTAAAGAATGTGCTTTCAGCCATGCCATACTTGGCTTGTGTTTCCGCGAATGAGTGACCGAGCTCGTAGAAAAGAACGGCTTCATCTTTGATAGATTGCGAGTAATGCTTTTTGCCCATTGGTGAACTCCTTTGCTAAAATAGTGTGAGGATTCCAGTATAGCAAAGGAGGCGAGAAAAGTATAATTTATAGGCGATATTTCGACGTTCTATACTGTGAATATGTGCTAATTTTAAGGGAACGACTACATACAGAACAAAGGAGAAAAGCATGGATTTTATTAGCACAGGCACAGAGATACTTAAACAGGAAAACGTACTTACGCCGCGGCAAAAAGATATTATTGATACGGAAAAGTACAGTTTACAAGGGACTACACAGGGTAGGTATCTGACGGGAGGGGTGCCGCCAGTCAGATTTTCCATGTGATGTTCAAGCTGTCGCTTGTGGCGGCTATGGTGGTGATCATCAAATCCACCACACGCCGCTTGTCATCAAAAGATACATTCTCCCAGGTATCGAGGTAGCCGGAAATCTGGCTGACCTGTTCCGGGCTGATGGCCTCCACAGTCAACTCCGCTATCCTTGCCAGAAGTTCCTGCTTGCGCCCGTCCAGTTCCGCTATCTTCACATTCACATAGGAGAACAGGACATTGTTTGCCCCCGTCAGACTGTCCACCAGCTTTTCAATCTCGCTGTCTACATGGGCAAGTTCCACTTGCAGGGCGGTGATTTTCGGGTTTGCCTTTGCCGCTTTCTTTTTTCCTGTCAGCGTCTTGTAGCTTGCCAGCTTCTTTACCATCTGCTGATAAACAACCGCTTCCAGTTCCGAAGTGATGATTTTCCCACAGCCAGGACAGCTTTTATTGTCCAGCCGTTTCGTGCAGCGGAGATACTGTTTGCCGGAGGGATTGTAGATACTCATAAGAGCATACCCGCAATTCCCGCACTTGATTTTTCCTGCCAGCCATGTGTGGGTGGCTTTCCGGGCAGACTGGATTTTCATGTTGTTCATCAGCTTCTTGCGGCAGGTCAGCCAGGTGTCGGAGGGGACGATACCCTCATGGGGAGCCAGTACCAGCATTTGGTCTTTTAAGTCGTTTTTCTTGCTGGCCTTTACATCTCGCCCTTGATACAGATAGCAGCCGTTCATGCCCGTAAAATCGGCAACGTCATTGACAATGACTGTACCTTGACTTTTGAAAAATTCGTACACATCAAGGTCTGCCTGCACATAGACAGGATTGCGTAACATCTGCGCCAGCGTGGGGCGTATCAGCTCTTTGCCATGGAACAAAATCCCCTGTTCGGCAAAGTACCGGGTAATGTCCCCGTAGGAAGTTGTGGGCTGGGCGTACATCTCAAACATCAGCCGGATATTGGCCGCTTCCTCCGGGTTTACCACCAGCTTCTTTGTGTTGATACCGTCCATCTTGATAGGCTCCGTATGGAAGCCGTAAGGGGCTTTCCCGCCCATCTTAAAGCCCCGCTGACTGCGGGAGTAGTAAGCGTCCGTTACCCGCTTCTGTATCGTTTCCCGTTCAAGCTGGGCGAACACGATACAGATATTCAGCATGGCCCGTCCCATCGGCGTGGAGGTATCAAACTTTTCCGTAGAGGACACAAACTCCACATTGTACTGCTGGAACAGCTCCATCATGTTGGCAAAGTCCAGAATGGAACGGCTGATACGGTCGAGCTTGTAAACCACGACCTTTGCAATCAAGCCCCGCTTGATGTCCCGCACCAGTTCTTGAAACTTCGGACGGTCTGTGTTCTTGCCGCTGTACCCTTTGTCTGTGTATTCCTTGCAGTTACCGCCTTTCAACTCGTATTTGCAAAATTCAATCTGGCTTTCAATGGAAATGCTGTCCTTTTTGTCTACCGATTGTCTTGCATAGATTGCGTCTATTCGATTGTTCATATTGTCGCTCCTTTTCTTAAAAAAGAAACGGAGCTGCTGACAGTTCTATTATACCGCCAGCAGCCCCGCAAATCAATGATGGGTTTGGAAAACCTTATGTCCCGGCTTCCTCACTCTCCCGCTTGTCGGCGTACTTGCGGAACACCTCATAAAGCTGCTGTTCCAGTTCCCGGCGTTTGGCTGCTTCCTGTTCCGGCGTGAACACCGGGGAGAGATTTTCCAGTGTGATTTCCTTTCCCTGAAAAGTCACGATTTCGATTTCCTTTTTGTATCTGATATTACTTATAAGATCACCTTTCCTTTCCATGCTGCCGCTGTTGCCGTTTCAGTTCCGCTAAAATCTCCGGCGGGATACGGTCAACCAGCCGCCGCATATCGTCCAGTTCGCTTTTTAACTTCGCCCGTTCCATCGTGTCATTCATCTTGCCTTTTTCGCTGGCCTTTGCCCTGACTTCCAGCTTTTCATTTTCCGCTAACAAGTCATTGATTGTGACCTTGTATTTTTTCAGTTGCCCGGAGAAGTTCTCCATCTGCGGAAACCACTTTTTCAGCATGGAGAGGGCTTCCTCTTTCTTCTTTCCGGCGTTCAGCGGGGTAATGCCGGAGAGAACCGCTTCAATGGCCCTCGCCTGTTTGGAGAGGTTGACCGCCTGTTTGAACAGCCGGGTGGGGATATGCTTCCGGCCCGTCTTGCTGGCGCTTTCCCCACGCTCCAGGTCGGGGTACTGCTCCACCATACAGGCGTGAAAATCGTCCTGCCACTTCGTCAGATTGGCCCGGTTGCCGATAATTTCTTTGGCGCACAGGCGGTTGTCCTTTGTCAGCGGCACAAAGACCAAGTGCAGATGGGGCGTTTTTTCATCCATGTGTACCATAGCCGAAACGATGTTCTCCCGGCCCACCCGGTCAATGAGGAAGTCCGCCGCCCTCTGGAAGTAGGCCGCTATCTCCTTTGGGGACTTGCCCTTGAAAAACTCCGGGCTGGCGGTAATCAGCGTGTCCACAAACCGAGTGCTGTCCTTGCGGGTGCGGCATCTGGCCTGCTCGATGCGGCTCTGAATGAAATGGTAGTAGCGGCCATCCGGCTTGACGATGTGGAAATTGTACTTGCTCCGGCTGGTGTCAATGTCCGGGTTGCTGGCGTACTGCTCCTTTTTCCGTTCATGGTGGGCTTCCAGCGGCCCCGCCGGGTGGCCCTTGTGCTTCTCAAATCGCAAAATTGCGTGTTGTGCCATTGAACTCCTTTCCCCATTCCATTCCTTTCCGGCGGGTTTTCCCGCCGAAAATATCTCTGATAGGATTGGAATGGAATGAATGTAAATAGATGGTTTTAATCTCTGTATTTCTATATACCGTCAGATTTCCGTACTTCAAGAGGATTGATTTTCGTACTCGCCAAGTACGGTTTTCAGCCCTCCGGCGTACCATAACCGGATTTCTTGAAGTCGGTGTTTGGAACCGCTTCATAGGATTTCGGGTAAATGCGGTTGGGTTTTCCACAGCCCTGTTTCTGGATTTCCACCAGTCCGGCATATTGCAGCTCCCGCAGGGTGTTGACCGCTTTCTGCCGCCCGCAGTGGAGCAGCTCCACTACCTCATTGATGGGATAGTAGAGGTAAATGCGCCCATATTCGTCCGCCCAGCCGTTTTTCCGGGACAGGTCTGTCCGGCGTAGGATAAAGGCATACAATACCTTTGCTTCGTTGGACAGTGGCGTGAATGTGGGGGCTTCAAAAAGAAAATTGGGAAGCCGGGTAAAGCTGACCGCCTTTTCCGGCTGATGGATATAAATGG
>ENA-OUQK01001058-OUQK01001058.1-human-gut-metagenome-genome-assembly--contig:-NODE-1058-length-14914-cov-13.347601_pt1 | contig 14914 bp, 9 predicted proteins | sample MGYA00237954_ERZ548842 | MGnify/ENA primary metagenome ERZ548842 (study PRJEB26490, sample SAMN05194704) | human gut metagenome | biome: terrestrial biome; feature: human-associated habitat; material... | reverse complement strand
GGACTTAACCCAACATCTCACGACACGAGCTGACGACAACCATGCACCACCTGTCTCCTTGATAACCTCGGATATATCTCTATACCTCTGCAAGGGATGTCAAGGCCTGGTAAGGTTCTTCGCGTTGCTTCGAATTAAACCACATACTCCACCGCTTGTGCGGGCCCCCGTCAATTCCTTTGAGTTTCACACTTGCGTGCATACTCCCCAGGCGGAGAACTTACTGCGTTAACTGCGGCACTGAGTTATTCCCCCAACACCTAGTTCTCATCGTTTACGGCGTGGACTACTAGGGTATCTAATCCTATTTGCTCCCCACGCTTTCGTGCTTCAGTGTCAGAATCCAGACCAGACGGCCGCCTTCGCCACCGGTGTTCTTCCATATATCTACGCATTTTACCGCTACACATGGAGTTCCGCCGTCCTCTTCTGTTCTCTAGCTGATCAGTTTCCAGAGCCAGTACGGGTTGAGCCCATACCTTTTACTCCAGACTTGATCTGCCACCTACGCACCCTTTACGCCCAATCATTCCGGATAACGCTCGCCACCTACGTATTACCGCGGCTGCTGGCACGTAGTTAGCCGTGACTTTCTGGTAAGATACCATCACTCACTCATCATTCCCTATGAGTGCCGTTTTTCTCTTACAACAGAGCTTTACGATCCGAAGACCTTCCTCACTCACGCGGCATTGCTCGTTCAGGGTTCCCCCCATTGACGAAAATTCCCTACTGCTGCCTCCCGTAGGAGTTTGGGCCGTGTCTCAGTCCCAATGTGGCCGTCCGCCCTCTCAGGCCGGCTATGCATCGTCGCCTTGGTGGGCCGTTACCTCACCAACCAGCTAATGCACCGCAGGTCCATCCATGTTCATGGCCAAGGCCACTTTAATAGCAGTCAAATGCTTGTCTGCTACCTATCCGGTTTTAGCATCCGTTTCCAGAAGTTATCCCGGGCACATGGGCAGGTTACCTACGTGTTACTCACCCGTTCGCCACTAGATTCAGAAAAGCAAGCTTTCCTTCCTCTCGTTCGACTTGCATGTATTAGGCATGCCGCCAGCGTTCATCCTGAGCCAGGATCAAACTCTCCATTTGATTTAGCTCTTAGATGTCTCTGACATCTTTCTTTACAATTGTTTGTTTCGAAATTGACGTTTTAGTTTGTATTTTTATTTCCTGTTCAGTTTTCAAAGATCATCTGCACCTCAGCAGTGCTCATCTATATTACCAAATACTTTTCGCTTCGTCAAATGTTTTTTTATTTTTTTTCATATTTTTTACTGTATACGCTTACATCTAAAAAACAAAAAATAGAGCCTTTCAACTCTATTTAAAATGCTCATAAGCAATACGATTGATATTTGCCATAACATCGGCACCTTTATCCCCTAAACTCGTTAAAACAACTATACTATATGATGTATTACATTCTACAAAACCAACACTATTTAAAGCATAATCATACATACCATACTTTTGAGGCATACTCAATTGTGTATCCCTATCTAGATATTCACCTGGTTCTGCCTTTTCCATATTTTTAATCAAAACTTTATAGTCTTCTTTATGATCATATAAATATGTCACCACATCATTCATTGTATTAACCGTTGTAACATTATCCATTGTATAATAATTCTCGCTGATAGAATTTGTATATTTTGTCATTGCTTCCTTATATTCTTTCCAGCCACCAAGATTTTCATATAAAATATGACCCGCATCATTATCAGAGTATATTATTAAATCATTTAAAAGATCACTTAAAGGAACTTGACTCCCGATACCATAATTCGAACTAATAACCCTGCACCCTCATGCATATATCCACTATATGTAAATGTTGAATCTAATGTATACTCACCCTCATTTATTTTATCATAATATAGCATTGCCAATGGTAATTTATAAATACTCGCTGCAATAAACTCATCCTTCTCATTCATACTATATTTAATGTTATGTTCTAAATCTGTGATACAGTATGCTACTTTTTCACGATCAATACCATTCTCTTGAAAATACGCTTCTATATCTTTTGCCAAAGACATATCAATAAATTGACTATTATCTTTATTTTCAACTTCCGTATTTTGATCTTCTCCGATTTCAGATATCCCCTGATATGCCTTTTTCTCAGTGTTCTTCATTTCAACCGCAAATACACATAGTACAATTAATAATGCAGATAATAGAGAAATAATAATAATTTTGTTTTTCTTATCCATGATAGACCCTTCCAAACTATGAAAAAGAGTCTATACAGACTCTTTTATATATTAATGTTTAAAATGACGAACCCCTGTAAATACCATTGCGATGCCATGTTCATTACATTCATCAATTGAAAGTTGATCCTTAATAGATCCACCTGGCTGAATAATTGCAGTCACACCCGCTTTGATAGCTTCTTGAACTGTATCTGGCATTGGGAAGAAAGCGTCACTTGCCAATACAGAACCTTTCGCCTTTTCACCAGCCTGTTCAATCGCAATCTTAGCTGCACCAACACGGTTCATTTGTCCTGCACCAACACCAATTGTCATATCATCTTTTACCAAGACAATCGCATTTGATTTTACATGCTTAACAACTTTCCAACCAAACAACAATTGCTTGATTTCTTCTTCCGTAGGCTTACGATTTGTCACACATTTTAAATCTTCTTCGTTAATTGTATGCTGATCCATCTCTTGAACCAATAGACCATCATTAACATTTGTATATTTTAACGCACTTGAAACAGATAAGCTAGTATCTAATTTCATTAATCGAATATTTTTCTTACGAGTTAAGATTTCCAACGCTTCGTCAGAGAAGTCTGGCGCAATAATGATTTCCAAGAAAATCTTAGATAATTTTTCTGCCAATCCCTTTTCAACCTTTGCGTTCAACGCTACAATACCACCAAAAATCGAAATTGAGTCAGCCTCATAAGCTTTATCCCAAGCCGCTTCAATATTTTCACCAATACCAACTCCACATGGATTCATGTGTTTAACACCTACAGCTGCATATTGACCTTCAAAATCTTTTAAGATTTCAATAGCCGCATTTCCATCCTGAATATTGTTGTAAGACAATTCTTTACCATGAAGCTGAGTCGCATTTGCCAAAGAATATTGAGGATTCATTCCTTTATAGAAAGCAGCCTTTTGATGAGGATTTTCACCATAACGCAAGTCTTGAACCTTATCAAAAGTAATTGTCATACTTTCTGGGAATTCTTCATGTGTTTTCTTCGTTAAATAATCTGCGATCATCGCATCATAGCGAGCTGTATGACGGAATACTTTTGCAGCTAAACGCTCACGCGTTTCCAATGTTGTTTCTTGGTTTTCTCTAATTTCTTCAAGAACTTTATCATAATCTTTTGGATCACAAAGAACTGGAATACTTTGATAGTTTTTAGAAGCACTACGAAGCATACTAGGACCACCAATATCAATATTTTCAATAATTTCTTCGTGTGTTACACCTGGTTTTAATACAGTTTCTTTAAAAGGATATAGATTCACACAAACCAAATCAATATACTCAATTCCTAATTCTTGTAATTGACGTACATGATCTGGGTTTGAACGAACACAAAGTAATGCACCATGAACTTTTGGATGTAAAGTTTTCACACGACCATCCATAATTTCTGGAAAACCAGTCACATCACTGATTCCAATTGGATGAATTCCAGCTGCCTCAAGGGCTTTTTTTGTTCCTCCAGTAGAAATGATTTCATATCCACAATCTACTAATCCTTGTACAAATTCAACTAAACCAGTTTTATCGGATACACTTACTAATGCTCGCTTCATTATTTTTCCTCCTCTATACTTTTTGCGACTTGTTCAATGACTTGCCAGAACAAATCATATTCCATCGCATGTACATGCGATTCTAATGTTTCAAGATCCCAAGATGGGTCGATTGCTACTCTTTCTTGACGAATAATAGGACCTGTATCTACACCTTCGTCTACGAAATGAACTGTAACTCCAGTTTGTGCTACTTTTGCCTCATACGCATCTGCAATACTATGAGCTCCTGGAAATTCAGGTAAATAAGCCGGATGTAAATTGATGATACGATTTGGATAAGCACTTAATAAAGTGTGTCCAATAAAACGCATATATCCACTTAACACAATCAAATCAACCTTTTTTTCTTTTAATACCTCTAAGATTGCCGCTTCATAACCCGCTTTACCATCATATCCCTTTGGATTAAAATAAAACTCTTCTACTCCATGATTATGCGCACGAACTCTAGCATACGCATTTTCTTTATCCGCAATCAAGCATGCACAATTCACATGCAAAGAACCATCTTCAATATGTGACAAGATTGTTTCAAAGTTAGTACCTGAACCACTCGCAAATACCGCAATATTTACCATTGGACATCTACCTGTCCTGTTTCAGTTACTTTACCAACCACATAGCTAGGTTCATTGATTTCATTTAAGGCAGCTTGAACTTTTTCAACATCTGATGGATCCACAGCCATCACAAAGCCAAGTCCCATATTAAATACGTTGTACATTTCTTTCGTAGAAATATCTCCATTTTTTTGAATCAAATCAAAAATTGGAGGTTTTGGGAATGCCTTTGTATCAATTTCAACACCCATACCCTCTTTTAACATACGAGGTACGTTTTCATAGAATCCACCACCTGTGATGTGGCTGCAAGCTTTTAATGTAATACCCGATGCTTTAATATGCTTTAATGCTTTTACATAAATTTTTGTAGGAGCCAATAATGCCTCTCCTAAAGTTTTACCTAATTCATCATAATATGTATTTAATGATTCTTCTGTAATATCAAATACATTACGAACCAATGAGAAACCATTACTGTGAACACCTGTTGAAGGAAGCCCAATTAACACATCTCCTACATTTAGATCCTTACCAGTAATCATATCTTTTTTATCGCATACGCCAACGGCAAAACCTGCTAAATCATAATCTTCTTCTGGCATTAAACCTGGATGTTCTGCCGTTTCTCCACCAATCAAAGCAGCTTCAGATTGTAAACAACCCTCAGACACACCCTTCACAATGTCCGCAATTTTTTCCGGAACATTCTTTCCACATGCGATGTAATCTAAGAAGAATAGTGGTTCTCCACCTGCACATGCGATATCATTCACACACATCGCAACGGCATCAATTCCAATTGTGTCATGCTTATTCATAACCATCGCAAGTTTAACTTTTGTACCACAACCATCTGTACCAGAAAGTAATACAGGCTCTTCCATATCTTTAATTTTAGATAATGAGAAAGCACCAGAGAAACCGCCAAGTCCTCCTAACACTTCTGGGCGCATTGTTTTCTTAACATGCTCCTTAATCAATTCAACAGATTTATATCCTGCCTCTAAACTAACGCCTGCTGCTGCATAATGTTCTGCCATACTCTACTCCTTTACCTCATCTTTATAATCTTGTAAATCTTCTGGATATTCACCTGTACAACAAGCTAAACAGCTTGTTTCAGGCACACACTTTTTAAAGTCTTCAACACTTAAGAAACGCAATGAATCCACCTGGAACAATTGTTCCATTTCATCTACTGTATAGTTAAATGCCGCCAAATCTTTTTGTGCCGTTGAATCCGCTCCGTATAAACAAGGATATTTCAACATTGGCGAAGCTATACGTAAGTGCACTTCTTTTGCGCCTGCCTCTTTTAATAATTGACAAATTCGACGTGATGTAAAACCTTTCACAACACTATCATCTACTAAATAAACTCTTTTATCTTTAACAACCGAACTGATCGCATTTAAACGAACACGCATACCTTGCATTCTTTGTTGTTCTGTCGGACGAATAAATGTAGAACCAATATAACGGTTTTTAATCAATCCTGTTTCATATGGTACATTCAATGTTCTGGCAAAACTTGCCGCTGCACTTAAAGCTGAATCAGGAACACCAACAACGATATCCGCTTCAATATTCTCTTCTTTAGCTAAATAATAACCACATTGTTTTCTTACTTCATGAACCGTTAAACCATTATGAACACTGTCCGGTCTAGAATAATATACATACTCTAAAGCACAAGCCTTCGTTTCTGTTTCTTCAATAATCTGACTAGACTTCATACCTTCGCAATTGAAACAAATCAATTCACCTGGATTTACTTCACGAATGAATTCTCCACCAAGAATTGGGAACGAACAAGTTTCGCTACTGATACAATATCCTTCATCTACCTTGGCAATATATAAAGAGCGAATACCATGAGGATCTCTTACTACGTACAAACTGTCTTTTGTGATGACCATAAATGTATAGGCCCCACTCATCATACGACAAGCTTTCGCAATTTTTTCTTCAAAAGAACCTGGATTCAACTGAATCAAATGTGCTAATAATTCTGAATCACTTGTTCCTTGAAAGATCAATCCTTCATTTTCTAATTTCGTTCTTAAAGAAATCGCATTCGTGATCATCCCACTTGATACAACCGCAAAATATCTTTGGTGACTACGCACCATAATCGGCTGAACATTTTCTAATTGAGAATCATTTTTTGTTGCCATTCGAAGCTGACCAATCGCAATATTCCCCTCTAAAGAATTTAACGTATCTTGTTTTAAATTCTCCGACAATAAGCCTAATCCCTTTTTACAAACAACATTTTCTCCATCACTAATTGCTAATCCAACACCATCTTGTCCTCGATGCTGAATGGCATGCATTGCTAAATAGATATTCTGGGCGGCTTGTTCTACATTGAACAAGCCAACAATCCCAGAAGAATCTTGAACTACTTTTTTCAACGTCATTCTACTTCACCTGCTTGTGTGTAAAATAACGAACACCATTTGCGAAAATATCTTGGTCTTTATTTCCAGCAATATTCTGGAACAAGCCTTTTTCATAACGCTCACTGTGACCCATCTTACCAAAGATCTTACCATCTTCAGAGAAGATACCTTCGATAGCCATGCTTGAACCATTTAAGTTGTCTTTTCCATCCATTGTTGGAACACCCTTTTCATTTACATACTGTGTTGCAACCTGACCATTTTCAATCAACTTATTCAATACTTCTTCACTCGCAACAAATTTACCTTCACCATGACTAACAGCAACTGAATATACACTTCCAGCTTTCATACCTGCAAGCCAAGGAGAAGCATTACTTGTAATACGAGTACGTGCAATATGAGAAACGTGACGATTGATATTATTTCTAAATAATGTTGGATTTTCCGCATCCAATTTTTCAATATCACCATAAGGCAATAATCCAGATTTGATCAATGCCTGGAATCCATTACAGATACCTAAGATCAAACCATCATTTGCACGCATTGTATCAATTGCTTGTGCAATCTTTGGATTTCTTAATACGTTCGCAATAAATTTACCTGAACCATCTGGTTCATCACCACTACTAAATCCACCAACAATCATTAAGATTTGTGCTGTACTAATTTCTTTGGCTAAAGTTTCGATACTCTTTTGAATGTTTTCTACAGTTAAGTTATTAAATACAACTTGTTTAACTTCAGCACCAGCACGTTCAAACTTAGCTGTTGTATCAAATTCACAGTTTTGTCCAGGGAAAATAGGAATAATTACTTTTGGTTTTTCCACAACTTCCTTAGACATTGGTACTTCTGCATCATTTAATGGAGTTTCTAAAGTATCTTTTCCTTCATCCACGATCATTGGATAAATTTCACTATAACGCTTTGTCCAAGCCTTTAATGCATCTTCAATTTCAACGGTTTCATCATTTAATACAATCTTAGAATCATCATTTAAAATACCAATCAATTCTAAATGTTCATCTTGAATGCTTTCTGTAGCTTCCACGATCATTGAACCCAAATTGAATCCATATACATCTTCTTCTGTGCTGATCGCAACACCAACTTTAGATCCAAATGCCATTTTCGCAATAGTTGCACCTAGACCACCAAATTTAATTGTGCTTGCCGCAACAATTTTCTTTTCTTGCATTAATTTATGAACCGTTTCAAAATTTTCTTTTAATTGTTCATAGTTTGGAACATTATTTTTAACTGGCGTATGCTTTACTAAATATACATAGTCCCCAGGATTTTTAAATGAAGCCGAAACAATATCATCTGTTTTAGCTGTTGTTACCGCAAATGTAATCACTGTTGGTGGTACATGAATATCTTTATATGTTCCACTCATAGAGTCTTTTCCACCAATACTTGGTGTTTCAAATGCCAATTGAGCATCAATCAAACCTAATAAAGCTTCAAATGGTTGTCCCCATTTTTGTGCATCGGCACCTAAATGTTCAAAATATTCCTGATTTGATAAACGACACTTCTTATAGTCAGCACCCAATGCTGTAATACGAGCTAATGCTTCAACAACTGAATAGCTAGCACCTAAATATGGAGAATATTTAGATACTTTTGGATCATATCCATATGTCATAACCGAACATGTGTTTGTCATTCCATGCACTGGTAATTTTTGTACAGAACCTTCTTCAGGAGTTAATTGATATTTACCTCCAAAAGGCATCAACACTGTACTCTTACCGATAGAAGCATCAAACATTTCTGCCAAACCAATTTGACTTGCGACATTCGCATCTTGTAATACTGTATTTAAATCTGAGTTTACTGCATCAAATGGATGTTCATCATATTCATTTTCGCAAACATCAACAATCTGGTGCTGGCGAACACCGTTCGTATCCAAGAATGCACGAGACATATCAACAATTGTTTCCCCACGCCATTTCATGACTAAACGATTTGTATCTGTTACATCTGCAACTTTGATAGCCTCTAAGTTTTCTTTATATGCTTCTTCTTTGAATTTTTCAAAATCCTTAGCCTCGATACATACAGCCATACGCTCTTGTGATTCACTAATAGCTAATTCTGTACCATCTAAACCTTGATATTTAACTGGAACTGCATCTAAGTTGATATTCAAACCATCTGCAAGTTCACCTACGGCAACACTAACTCCACCTGCTCCAAAGTCATTCGCCTTTTTAATTAATTTTGTACAAGTAGGATTTCTAAATAAACGCTGTAATTTACGTTCAATCAAGGCATTTCCCTTTTGAACTTCACTTGAACATTTTTCCAAACTTGTTTCATTATGTTCTTTACTAGAACCTGTAGCTCCACCGATTCCATCACGACCAGTAGCTCCACCAATCATAACGATAATATCGCCAGCTTCTGGTTTTTCACGTTTAACATGTGATTTAGGAGCCGCACCTACAACAGCACCAACTTCCATACGTTTCGCAACATAGCCATCATCATAAATTTCATCTACGAATGTAGTTGCCAAACCAATTTGGTTACCATAACTTGAATAACCTTGAGCAGCGGTTTTTGAAATCTTAGATTGAGGTAATTTGTGTTCTAATGTTTCACTAATTGGTTTTGTGATGTCTCCAGCCCCTGTAATACGCATAGCTTGATATACATAGCTACGTCCTGATAATGGATCACGAATAGCTCCACCAATACATGTACTTGCTCCACCAAATGGTTCAATTTCTGTTGGGTGATTATGTGTTTCATTTTTAAACATCAACAACCATTGTTCATCTTTTCCATCTACATCCACTGTAATTTCTACACTGCACGCATTGATTTCATCGGTAATCTCCATATCATCAAGCTTACCTTGTTTACGAAGATATTTACCGGCGATAGTAGCCATGTCCATCAATGTTTTTTCTTTACGATTTCCATGAACATCCTGACGTAATTTTAAATATTTATCATAAGAAGCCTGTAACTCATCTGATAACGTATCCAAATGGAAACATACATCATCTAATACAGTTTCAAAAGTAGTATGACGACAGTGATCTGACCAATATGTATCTAACACACGTAGTTCAGTCATTGTGCAATCTCTTTTTTCTTCTTTTTCGAAGTAACGTTGAACATGCTCAATGTCCGCTTGAGACATGGCCAACCCTAAAGTCTGACGTAAAGAATCTAATTCTTCTTTACTCATTTTTGTAAATCCTTCTAATACAGGAACATCTTTTACTTCAACGTCCTGATCATCCACTAATACAGAAAGGTCTTTAACACGTGCTTCAACAGGGTTAACAATATAATGTGTGATTTTATTAAGTGTTTCTTCATCTACTGGGTTTGCGAACACTAATAAAGTACCTGAATGAATACGTACTGTTTGTTTGTTGTTCAAAAGCATCAAACATTGCATTGCACTGTCTGCTCTTTGATCATATTGACCAGGCAAAAATTCATATGCCAAATATGATTTACCTGTTAAATCTACAGAATCATATACATCATCTGTAACAACTTCGCTACAAACATTTTTCTTTAATAATTCAATATCATTTTCGTCGGCATCAAAAATATCATATAAATTGTATTTTGTAAGACCAAAATCTTCTTTTAAAGATAAAGATTGTCTTAATTCAGCCGCTAATGATTCACTTTCAACCTGAAACTGTTCTTTTTTATGAACAAAAATACGAGTATCCATTTCCTTCTCCTTATTCAACAATTGACTGTTCTAATACTTTTTGTGCTTGTTCTTTTTTAAACTCAACAATCTTATCCTGTAATGACTTATCATTAAGTCCAATCATCTGACAAGCTAAGATAGCTGCATTTCTTGCCCCTGATTTTCCAATTGCGACAGTCGCAACAGGAACTCCTTGAGGCATTTGTACTGTTGATAATAATGAATCCAATCCACCTAAAGCAGATGTCTGAATAGGGATTCCAATAACTGGCAACGGCGTAGAGCTAGCTAAAACTCCAGCTAAATGTGCTGCTCCTCCAGCTGCCGCAATAATAACCTGAATTCCACGTTCGCACGCTGTCTTTGACAATTCCAAAACAGCTTCTGGAGTACGGTGAGCACTTAACACACGAACTTCATATCCGACTTGAAAATCGTCTAATTGTTTCATGCAGCCTTCCATACTAGGTAAGTCTGAACGAGAACCCATCACAATTAAAACACGCTTTGTTTCCATAAATGACCTTCCTTTCAAAACAAAAAAGCGCACCTATAGTAGGCACGCTTAAAAAAGCAATTCTTCTCTATCAATTGTGGTAAATCTTCTTAAGACCATAAGTAAGACCTCCAAAATCAGAAAAACACTTCTGCAAGATTATAATACCTAAAATCAACTCAAATGACAACCTATATTTCATGAAAGTCATACTCTAGGTGTTAACAATTTATATTTTCTTAAATCAAATATATAAACGATCGAACTCAATCCCCAAGTAATCGGATACAACCAATGCGTTAAATACAAGCTGTGTACGCTCTGTCCTATCGTCATTAAAACAACCACACGAACAGCACACCAACATACAAGCATGACCACCATTGGCATCACAGGACGTCCCAATCCTCTTAAAAGGCTAGAAGCCACATGTGAAAAGCCTAAAAGAACATAGAAGAAGGCACAAATTTTAGCACGATCTACTTCAATCGCAATTACATCTGGATTTTGGTTAAAGAAAGATATAAATAAAAATAAAGAGAAACCACCTAAGAAATAAAAACCCTCCCCATACAAGAAAAGCCTGCACCAACATTAAGTTAGTACAGGACTATATTTTGCCCTAATATCCATTAGGATACATCATATGTTATTTATTTACAATATAAGCTGTCGCTATAGATTGAGCCCAATTATAAATAGATGTTGTATGCATTCCTTTGATATTCTTGTTTCTTAAGCAATATGTTTTAGTAGAGTCTACAGGTAAATAACCACACAATTCACTTTGTCGAACTAAAGCACTATGATAATTCTCTTTAGATACATCATTATCGGATGTATACATACCAGCATCTAGATAAGCATCTAGTTGTTCATCACTCAAACGACCAAAGTTATTTGTAGCACCTGTTCTTAAAATAAAGTTAATGCCTGTATCGTCTGGTGAGCCATAAGAGAAACCTAGATATGTTGCATCCCAACTATCTGTTTGAGCATCATCCTGCACAGTATTGATGACCGTATTAAATTCAACTGTATTGGCTTTAAAATCAATTCCAATCGCATTTAAGCATTTCTGTAAAACCGGAATCAAAGAATCCAAAGAATCCTTATCTTTATTTGCCAAGAAACGAACCGTTAATTTTTCACCATCTTTATAACGATATCCATCATCTGCCAATGTATATCCTGCATCTTCTAAGATTTGGTTTGCCTTTTCAACATCATAATCATAATAAGTGACACCATCTACTTTTTCTTCATTACGAATCATTTTTCCATTATTTAAAGAAACAGGATTTCCAAAAGTACCAGGCTTATAAGCCATACCATCAATTTGATAGTAATTATCAATATATTCTTGCGCATTAAATCCATATCCGATGGCTTTTCTTACCGCAACATCACTACAAGCTCCCACATAAGAGTTAAAGATAATAAAACTTTCGCGATCACTCGGATAAGAATCAACAGATAAACTTTTATTTTTTTGTACAGATTTAATTTTATTTGCCTCAATCACATCCGGAATATAGTCCACTGTTCCATTTTCCAATTCTTTGACTTCTGTTGAAGTATCAGTCTTTTTAATCATAATCTTAGAAATTTGATACTGTCCTTTTTTCGCCTTAAACTTTGAATTTGAAACTAAACTAGCCCCACTTGTCTTCTCAAACTTCTTTAATACATAAGCACCCGTTCCAATTGGCTTACTATTCTTCTTTTCAATATTTTCTGTTTTTCCTTTTTTATAATTTAAATATTCTGAACTACAAATCTTCTGTGTTCCAAGTGTAGAAACCGCATCAATTCTAGGCTTATCCAAATGGAAAACAACTGTATAGTTATCTGGTGTTTCAACTCCAGTAAAGCTAGATGCATCTGCATCATGATATTCGCTATAACCATCTAAAAAATCAACGTTGTTCGCAAAACGACCTGTATAGCTTGGATCGGCCATAACGGTAAATGTTGTCTGCACATCTTTTGAAGTAAACTTGGATCCATCACTAAACTGGATGCCTTTCTTTAATTTAAAAGTCATTGTCTTGCCGTCTTCACTGATTTCAGGTAAGGACTTAGCCAAATCTACAACTAACTCTCCTTTTTTGTTGTATTTCAACAACCCTTGATAAACCAAATCAACGACATAAGAATCATTTGTCGTTTGATAATACATGGGCGAAAAAGTTCCGTTCATTTCTGAACTCAACCCAACTGTCAACACTTGATCATTACCTGCAGCTTTTGCACTACATCCACACATCAATAAAGCCATTCCACATGCTAATAATTTTTTATACATTCTCTTTTACCTCCTAATTATTTATTCTTTGTACCACCACCAGTCAGCTAACACTTTTCATCACTCTCCTTATAAATAAAAAATCCTGCATCAAATTAAAAATTTGACACAGGACAGAATATCAAAATAATCTGCGGTACCACCTGAATTGGTATAGTTATACCCACCTCTAGAATGCCATCACATTCGATCCATTTAACGCACGGAACACGTCGCAGCTACTCAGAAACACTTTTCACCTTGCCCTTGAAAGTCCATTTGCTAAGTCGTAATAATCTAGCTTCCACCCTGACTAGAATCTCTTTATATCCGGTTCTTAGTTTGATCTCTTTCGCATCAGTTGCCTATAGAATACACCTGATAAAGCATATTTTCAATAGCTTTTTCAAATTATTTACATTTTCTTACATTAAAGATTGTTCTGTTCTACCAATAATATCGTCTTGCGTCTTTTTAGAAAGCACATTAAAGAAAGCACTATATCCGGCTACACGAACAATTAAATCCTTATGTTTTTCAGGGTGCTTCTGTGCATCAATCAAAGTTTCTTTAGAAACAATGTTATATTGCACGTGATATCCATGTAAACGATTAAAGAAAGTTTTAATCAGCAATTCTAATTTTTGTCGATTTTCTTCAGTCGACAACATTTGAGGTGTCATTTTTTGATTTAGCAGAACGCCACCCGTAATTTTATTTGTACGAAGCTTAGACACACTTTTAAACACAGCTGTAGGTCCATTTTTATCGCTATTATGCGCTGGACTGCAACCTTCTGCCAAAGGTTCGAATGCATTTCGTCCATCTGGCGTAGCCATCGTTGACATACCTTGTCCAACATTCGCACTAATTGAAGAAGTTCCTGCGTAACGAATTCCGCCAATTGGTCCTCTATTATAACGTGTATTTGGATATTTTTCGATTTCTTCAATATAAGAATCATAAGCTTCCACAATTAAATGATCGACATAATCATCATCATTTCCATATTTTGGAGCTTCACGAATCAACATTTCCTGAATTTTTTTGTTTTCAGGTGATGAAAAATCATCTAAGATCGCATCCCAAAGCTCTTGTTTTGTGATTTTCTTTTCTTCATACACTAACTTCTTTATAGCTGCCAAACAATCTGCCATGTTCGCAATTCCTACTTGAAGTCCTGAAATAAAATCATAGACCGCTCCACCTTCTTTGATTGTTTTGCCTCTGGCAATACAATCATCTGTCAAAGCCGAACAAAGAATGTCTGGCACATCTCTTTCAGAGGCCTTATCAATTACATTTTCTACAATAACACTATATCGAGTAATTTCCCTTATTGTTTTATCCCATGCTTTTAAAAGTTCTTCATAACTTTCCATTTCCGTAAAATAGCCATATCCTTTTGTAAAACGTTTATTACTTGTAAGATCCACACCGTTATTCATCGTACACAAAAGCATTCTTGGAAAATTGATATAAGACATTCCCGTACAACGGTAACCCCATTTACCTGGAACTGCTGTTTCTACACAACCTATGGCACTATAATTATAGGCATCCTCCTCTTTAACTTGCCAATCCATAAAGGAAGGAATTATAATTTCGTCATTGTTTAATGCCGGCATTCCAAAGCCTAAACGCA
>ENA-OUQK01001040-OUQK01001040.1-human-gut-metagenome-genome-assembly--contig:-NODE-1040-length-15061-cov-3.794282_pt1 | contig 15061 bp, 12 predicted proteins | sample MGYA00237954_ERZ548842 | MGnify/ENA primary metagenome ERZ548842 (study PRJEB26490, sample SAMN05194704) | human gut metagenome | biome: terrestrial biome; feature: human-associated habitat; material... | reverse complement strand
GAATTCCGCGACCAGATCGCCGATCCCGAGTTCGAGGGCTACTGCCATTGCAGGCTCTACTATAAGGAAAAATAAGGCCGCGCGGCCAAAAGAAAAGCACCGTCGTAAGACGGTGCTTTTTTCATTCCAATAATCGCTGCATATCCTGCGGGATTGGCGCTGTAAAGTGCATCTCTTGTCCGGTGACAGGCTGCGTGAACCACAGTTTATACGAGTGCAGGGCGGGGCGGGCGATGAGATTTTTGTCCTCCGTACCGTAGAGCCAGTCGCCCGCAAGGGGGTGGCCGAGGTAGGCCATGTGGACGCGGAGCTGGTGCGTGCGCCCTGTCTCGGGCCGCAGGCGAAGGAGGGAGAACCGTTCGGCCGTTTGCAGCACTTCGTATTCTGTGCGGCTTGCAAGGCCGTCTTCGCGCACGCAGCGGCGGATGATGGAGCCCTCCGCGCGGCCGATCGGCGCGTCGATGACGCCGCACGGCGGTTCAACTCTGCCGACGGCGACAGCGCGGTACTCGCGCCGCAGATCGCTTGAGTGCAGTGCGCGGCGCAGGCGGTCGTGCACATAGCCATTTTTCGCGGCGATGAGAAGGCCAGACGTCCCTTTGTCAAGCCTGCTCACAAAATGCGGCACGCTGCCCTCGCCGAGATAACTCGTCAGCATCGCTGCAAGGCTCGACGCGGAGGCGTCACCCGACTTCGGGTGCATGGCGATGCCCGCAGGCTTGTTGAGCACGAGCAGGTCGTCGTCCTCGTAGACGATGTCGGGCTTTGCCGCATTTGCGCAGTACAAGTCCTCGCGCGGCGTACGCTCGCTGAGGGCGACGCTGACAACGTCGCCCGCGTGGACGATGGCGTTGACGTGGACACTCTGTCCGTTCAATAAAATGGCGTTTTCGCGCCATTTGAGGCTTTTGAGCAGCGTGTAGGAAAGCTGAAGACTGCCGCGCAGGATGCCTTTGACCATGCGGCCGTCCTCCTCCGGCGTCACGGTGTATGTGAGAATGCGCATGGAAGTTCTCCTTTCCCGAAGTAAACGGCGCGTAAAATTCACACATAGTATACCATCTTCGCGCGAAAAATGATATACTGAATCACACTTCGGCGCTGCCGAAAAACAAGCAACAGGAGGGCAATGGCATGGACAAGAGAACCATCTGCCTTTTGAACGATTCCTTTCCGCCCGAGATCGACGGCGTGGCGAACGCCGTCGTGAACTACGCGAAAAACATCACGAAAAGCGGCGAAAACGCCATTGTCGTCACGCCGACAATGCCCGGCGCGGACGACAGCGCGTTCCCATTCCCCGTGCTGCGCTACCCGAGCATCGACACGCGCAAGAAGCTCGGCTACGTGGCGGGCTATCCGTTTTCACCCGAGACCGCGCGCGTGCTGACGGAGCAGAAGGTCGAACTGATGCACACGCATTGTCCCATCACGTCGTGCCTGCTGGCGCGCTCGCTGCGCGCCGTGGTCGACGCGCCGCTCGTGCTGACGTATCACACGAAGTACGATGTCGACATCGCCAAGGCTGTGCGCGGCAAGCTCTTGCAGGAGAGCGCCATTCGCGCGCTGGTGCAGAACATCGCAAGCTGCGATGAGGTCTGGGTCGTGAGCCGCGGGGCGGGGGAAAATCTGCGCTCGCTCGGTTACGAGGGCGACTACATCGTGATGGAAAACGGCGTGGACGTGCCGCGCGGGCGGGTGTCTGACGAGGCCATCGCCGCGGCGACGGGCAGATATGACCTGCCGCAGAACGTGCCGGTCTTTCTCTTCGTCGGGCGGCTGATGTGGTACAAGGGTATCCGCATCATTTTAGACGCGCTGAAAACGCTGCGCGAGAAAAATGTCGACTTCCGCATGGTGTTTGTCGGCGAGGGCGCAGACGGCGCGGAGATCCGCAGCTATGCGGAAGAGCAGAAGCTCTCCGACCGCTGCTTTTTCACAGGTGCGATCTCTGACCGCGAGATCATCCGCGCGTGGTATGGCAGATCCGACCTGTTTCTCTTCCCGTCGACGTTCGACACGAACGGCCTTGTCGTGCGCGAGGCCGCAGCCAGCGGTACGGCGACTGTGATGATCCGAAATTCCTGCGCGTCCGAGGGCGTGGGCGACGGGCGAAACGGCTTTTGCATTGAGGAAAACGCCGCGGCGATGGCGGCAAAGCTCAAAGAGCTCTGCCGCGCGCCGGAGGTGATGCAAGTGGTCGGCGAAAACGCCCAGCGCGAGCTGTACGTTTCATGGGAGACGGCGGTGCAGCGCGCCATGGCACGCTACGAGGTCGTCATCGACAATTACCGCAGCGGAAAATATCCGAAGCGCGAGCGCTTCGGCGACGAGTTTTTCAAAACGCAGGGCGGGCTGATGGAGGCCTTTGCCAGCGTGGGCGAGCTGAGCGAGGAGATCGCCGCGGAGCTGCGCATTGAGCGCGACGAGGCGTTGCAGACCATTGTCCGTTCGCGGCAGGAGCTTCGCGGGCGGTTCGGCGAGACAAAGCAGGAGCTCGCCGAGCGCTACGAGACGATTTTGCAAAAAGTGGACCGCTATTTATGAGAAAAAGACGAGCGAAAATTCGCTCGTCTTTTCTTCTTAATCTTCGTGTTTTGGCTTTTCCGCGGCGAACCACATGTTCCACTGGAAGGAGTACGCCCTACGCGACGCCTCGTCCGCGCAAATTAGACGCACGCGCGACGGCTGTGCGTGCTCATAGCCGTAGTCCATGATGGCGCGCAGGACGCGGTAGGCGGCCTTCAGGTCGCTGTCTGTGCAGGAGAGGGTCAGCGTGTCGCCGTCCGTGAGCGGCAGAAGTTCGGTCGCATGGTCGGAAGAGGGGAGGGCGGAGATGTCCCCGCAGATGATCTCAACGGTCATGGCAGCCTCCTCAGCGGTTCAGATACGCGCGGCACTTTGCCTCCGCGTCGTGCGCAAGCTGTTCTTCGTCGACTGTGACAAGATGACCGTGGTCGACCGTCACACGGCCCTGAACGACTGTGTAGTCAACGGGTCCGCGCACGCCGACAGTGCCGAGCACGCTTTTGGGGTCAAAGCACGAGCCGACGAGCTCGAGCCTGCGCGAGTCGATCATGAAGAGGTCGCAGCACTTGCCGACCTCGAGCGAGCCGATGTCGTCGCTGCGGCCAAGGATGGCCGCGCTGCCGCATGTTGCCATCTTGAGCACGTCGTAACCGCTGGGGACAGCTTTGCTGCTGTTCAAACGGTGCAGCAGGAACGCGACGCGCAGTTCCTCCATCAGCGATGAGCCGTCGTTCGAGGCTGAACCGTCAACCGCGAGGCCGACCGGCACGCCGAGCTTCAGCATCTCGGGCACGCGGGCGACGCCGGAGGCGAGCTTCATGTTCGAGATCGGGCAGTGCGCCACGCCGGTGTGCGTCTTTGCCAGCACGCGCAGCTCCTCGTCGTTGAAGTGGATGCCGTGAGCGAACCAGACGTCGCTGCCCGTCCAGCCGAGGCGCTCCATGTACTCGAGCGGGCGGATGCCCTCGCGCGCGAGCATGAAGTGTTCTTCGTCCTTCGTCTCGCACAGGTGGGTGTGCAGGCGCACGCCGTACTCTCGCGCGAGCACGGCGCTCTCGCGCAGAAGGTCGGCAGACACGGAGAACGGCGAGCACGGGGCGAGCGCAACGCGGTGCATCGCGCCGAACGACTTGTCGTGGTATTTCTCGATGACACGGGCGGAATCGGCCATGATCTCGTCGACCGTCTGCACGACGCTGTCGGGCGGCAGGCCGCCGTCCTTGACAGAGAGGTCCATACTGCCGCGCGAGGCGTACATGCGCGCGCCGATCTCGTCCGACGCGGCAAACTGCGCGCCAATGAGGTCGCCCGCGCCCGCAGGGAAGACATAGTGATGGTCGAAGCAGGTCGTGCAGCCGTGCTTCATCAGCTCGCCAAGGCCCGTGAGCGTCGAGAGGCGGATGACGTCCTCGTCGAGGTTTTTCCAGATCTCATAGAGCGTTTTGAGCCAGTCGAAGAGCTCCATGTTCTGTACTTCCGGCAGGTTGCGGGAAAAGACCTGATAGAGATGATGGTGCGTGTTGACAAGGCCGGGGTAGCAGAGCATGTGGCTCGCGTCAATCACCTTTTCCGCCTCCTGCGGCAGATTTTTACCGATCGCGCGGATGAATCCATCCTCAGCATACAGATCGACGTTTTCATAAACCGTGTCCGCGTCATCACACGACACCAGCGAACGAATGTTTTGAATGAGCAGAGTAGACATAGCAATACCTCTTAGACCCGCGCCAAACGCAGGCAGATTTAGTGAAAAATAGCAAGAAGCGCATTTTGCTGCCTCCAGCGGCAAAACAGCTCAAAAGCCTCGCAGAGTTTCGCGCCGCGCACGGCGTGAAATAAATTGGAATTCGTCGCGGAGGACGACATGCGCGTCCGCAGCGACACTTTGCAGCGATTGGAGCGGTGAGCGACAAGCGCTGAAACTTGTCTAAAACAAAAGCACCCATCGGGTGCTTTTGTTTTAAGATTTATCTCTCTTCGCGGAAGTAGCTCAGACCCAGCGATGCGGGCGGCTGATCCTCGCGCTTCTTGCGCAGCGACACGATGATCAGAACGACCAGCGTGACGACGTAGGGGAGCATCTTGTAGAGCTCCTTGATGGCAAGGTTGGTGCCGGTGGGGATGAAGATATAGAGGATGTAGAACCCGCCGAACAGGATGGAGGCCAGCACGCTGACGTTCGGACGCCAGATCGTGAAGATGACGAGCGCGATGGCGAGCCAGCCGCGGTCGCCGAAGGCGTTGTTGGACCAGACGCCGCAGGCGTAGTCCATGACGTAATACAGGCCGCCGAGACCCGCGATCATGCTGCCGATGCAGGTGGCGAGGTATTTGTACTTCGTCACGTTAATGCCGGCTGCGTCCGCCGTCGCCGCGCTCTCGCCCACAGCGCGCAGGTGAAGACCCGTGCGGGTCAGCTTGATGAGGGAGCCGCCGAAGAAGTTGCCGATGCCGACGCCGAACGTCGTGAGCGCAAGACCCGTGACGTTCTGGTTGGCGCGCAGCGTAACGGTCAGCAGGCAGTAGAGAAGGCCCATCAGAAGCGAGCCCAAAAGCGAGCAGAGCATCGGGATACCGATGGCGAGGAACGCGTTCATGTCGGCAGCCGGGGTGGACTGCTCGTAGAAGAACGCGCCGATGACGCCGCAGATACCGCCGACGTACATCACGCCCGGAATGCCGAGGTTCAGGTTGCCGGACTTTTCCGTCAGGATCTCACCGGTGCTGCCGTAGAGCAGGGGAATGCCCTGCATGACCGCACGGGGAAGAAAAGCAGTTAGATCAAATGTCATTGCTTCACGCCTCCTTCTTGCTCTTGCGCAGGCTGACCTTGTAGCTGATGAAAAACTCGCTGCCGATGATGAAGAAGAGGATGATGCCCGTCAGGATATCGGCGAAGGAGTGGTTCAGGCTGAACACGCTGGAGATCTCGCTCGCGCCGCGGCTCAGAACCACGATAAGAAGGCTCGTGAAGATCATCATGATGGGGTTGAACTTGGCCATCCAGGAGACCATGACCGCTGTGAAGCCGCGTCCGCCGACGATGGTGGTGGTCAGCGTGTGGTCCGTACCGGCGGTGAGCAGCAGGCCGATGAGGCCGCAGATCGCGCCGGAGAGGATCATCGTGCGCACGATGACGCGCTCGACCTTGATGCCCGCATAGCTCGCGGTGCGCTGGCTCTCACCGACAACGGAGATCTCATAGCCGTGCTTGCTGTAATTGAGATAGATGTACATAACGCCCGTGAGGATCGCCACAAGCAGGATCGGGAGGAGATAGCGCTGGCCGCCGAGAACGGGGAGCCAGCCGGCCTCGGTATTCTGGTTGATGATACCGATCTTGCCCGAGCCCTTGGGCACTTCCCACACGATGATGAAGAACGCGGCGAGCTGTGTCGCGATGTAGTTCATCATGAGCGTGAAGAGCGTTTCGTTCGTGTTCCACTTGGCCTTGAAGATACCGGGGAGGAAGCCCCACAGCGCGCCTGCCGCGACGGAGGCGACGATCATAATGACGATGAGAAGACCGTTGGGGATCTTGCCGCCAAGGCAGATCATGCAGGCCGCGGTGGCAAGGCAGCCGATGAGCACCTGACCCTCGGCACCGATGTTCCAGAAGCGCATCTTGAACGCGGGCGTGACCGCGAGCGAGATGCCGAGCAGGATCGCGAGGTTATGGAACGTGACCCAGCTCTTGCGCGACGTACCGAACGCGCCGTAGAGGATCGTGGAGTAGACCTTGATGGGATTTTCGCCCGTCAGCAGCGTTGTGACGATCGCGCAGACGATCAAAGCGAGCACGATCGCGCCGCCGCGGATCAAAACGGCCTTGTACCAGGGGAGCGTATCGCGCTTGGCGATGTGGAAGAGCGACTGTTTCTTATTCATCCTTGTTGCCTCCCCTCACGAGCGTCATCAGTGCGCCGACCTCGCGCTTGTCGGTCTTTCTGGCGTCGACCACGCCGGAGACCTGACCGCCGCAGAGAACGACGATGCGGTCGCACAGCTCAAGCAGCACGTCGAGGTCTTCGCCGACATAGACGACGGCGACGCCGCGCATCTTCTGCTCTGTCAGCAGGTTGTAAATGGTATAGGAGGTGTTGATGTCCAGGCCGCGCACGGCGTAAGCGGTCATCAGCACGGCGGGGGACTGGGCGATCTCGCGTCCGACAAGCACCTTCTGCACGTTGCCGCCGGACATGCGGCGCACGGGGAAGGACGTGCTGGGCGTGACGACGCCGAGCTCTTCCCAGATGCGGTTGGCGAGCGCTTCGGGATCCTTGCGGTTGAGGAACAGACCCTTACCCTTGCGCCAGGAGCGCAGCATCATGTTGCCCGTCATGCCCATCGAGCCGACCAGGCCCATGCCGAGTCGGTCTTCCGGGACGAACGACATCGAAATGCCGCTCTTGCGGATCTTCATCGGGTCGAGACCGACGAGTTCCTTTTCCTTGCCGCCGTCGGGCGGATAGAACGTGACATGGCCGGAGGCGACGGGGTAGAGGCCCGCAATGGACTCGAGCAGCTCGCGCTGGCCGCTGCCTGCGACGCCCGCGATGCCGAGCACCTCGCCCGCGTTGATGGTGAAGCTGACATCGTCCAGACGCTTGACACCAAGCTCGTCGTAAGCCGTCAGGCCTTCGATGACGAGGCGCTTTTCAACGTCCTTCGGCTCGGGGCGGCTGATGTTCAGGCTCACCGTGTGGCCGACCATCATGTCGGTCAGCGACTGCTGGTCGGCGTCCTTGGTGGCGACGTCACCGACGTATTCGCCCTTGCGCAGCACGGCCACGCGGTCGGACACGTCGAGCACCTCGTGCAGCTTATGCGTGATGATAATGAGGGACTTGCCGTCGGCCTTCATGTTGCGCATGATGGCGAAGAGCTTGTCCGTCTCCTGCGGGGTGAGCACTGCGGTCGGCTCGTCCAGAATGAGGATGTCCGCCCCGCGGTAGAGCACCTTGACGATCTCGACGGTCTGCTTCTGCGAAACGGACATGTCGTAGATCTTCTGGTCGGGGTCAATGTCGAAGCCGTACTTGTCGCAGATCTCCTTGACCTTTTTGCTGGCCTCGGCAATGTCGAGCTTGCCTTCAAGGCCGAGGATGATATTCTCCGTTGCGGTGAAAAGATCGACGAGCTTGAAGTGCTGGTGGATCATACCGATGCCGTGTTCGAACGCATCCTTGGGGGAGGCGATCGTGACGGGTTCGCCGTGAATGTAGATTTGCCCCTCGTCGGGGAAATAGATGCCGGAGAGCATGTTCATCAGCGTCGTCTTGCCGCTGCCGTTTTCGCCGAGCAGCGACAGGATCTCGCCCTCGTGCAGCTCAAGGTTGATGGCATTGTTCGCCACCACTTTACCGAACCGCTTCGTGACATTCTCCATTTTAACTGCGCATGCAGTTCCCAAGGCGGTCACCCCTTTTTCCGCTGGAGGGCACAGGAAGAAAACCCCGCAGCATTGTATTTGTACAAGTCATATATTAGCATAATTGAACGGCGTTGTAAATGTAAAACAGAAAAAAACACAAAAAAAATTAGAAGCGTACAAAAATTTTTAGCAAAATAGAGAAAAGTGCCATAAAAAGAAAAAGATATCGGGCTGCCCGAAGGCAGCCCGATATGTAGTAGCAGAAACAATTAGCCGAAATTAGTATCCAGCAGATCAATGCCGTCGATCATGAGCTGGAAGTACGGGGCGGAACGGGCGGTGGACTCAGCCAGATAACCGTCCTGGACGACCTCGGTGTCGGGCGTGTAGTCGGGATCGGTGTCGACGTCAGCCATGTAAGAGGTGACAGGCTGGCCGTCCACGGTGAAGGTGGAGCAGTCGAAGACGTGGAGCTCGCCGCTCTCGAGCTTGGCGGTCGCATCGGCAATGGCCTCAGCGGTGCCCTCGGCAGCAACGTTCTCATTCAGGTCGGTCAGCACGACGGAGCCGGTAGCAAGGGTGCCGGTCCAGTCAGCGTCGATGGCCTCGCCGTTCATGGCAGCCTTGATGGCGTACTCATAGTAGGGGGCCCAGTCGATGCGGGAGGAGATCAGATAGGTGTTGGGGCAGGCGGCCTCGGTGGAACCGTTGTAGGAAACGTCGGGAACACCGGCGGTCTCGCAAGCGGTGGGAGCGCCCATGGAGTCGGCGTGCTGGCTGATGAGCTTGCAGCCGTTCTTGATGAGCTTCTGCGCGCCTTCCTTCTCGGCGGTCTCGTCATACCAGCTGCCGGTGAAGGTGACTTCCATCGTGGCAGTGGGGCAGACGGAGCGAGCGCCCAGGAAGAAGGAGGTGTAGCCGGAGATAACCTCGGCATAGGTGAAGGCGCCGACGTAGCCGATCTTGGCCTCGTCTGCGGTGAACTCACCGTTGGCGATCATCTCGTTGAGCTTCATACCGGCAGCGATACCGGCGAGGTAACGGCCCTCATAGATGGAAGCGAAGGCGTTGTGGTAGTTGCTCAGACCCTCGGTGTGCGCCTTGGTGCCGGTGGAGTGGCAGAACTGCACGTCGGGGAAGTCCTTCGCGGCCTGGATCATGTAGTCTTCGTGACCGAAGGAGTCGGCGAAGATGATGTTGCAGCCGGCGTCGGCGAGCTCAGCGGCCTTGTCGTAGCACTCCTGACCCTCGGGAACGTTGGTCACGATGGTGTACTCGACGCCGAGCGTCTCGCAGGCCTCTTTTGCAGCGTTGATGAAGTTGAGGTCGTAGGTGGAGTTTTCGTCGTGGAGCATGATGAAGCCGACCTTGAAATCGGTGACTTCGTTGTTGTCCTGATCGTCGGTGTTGGTATCGTCCTTCTTATCGCCGCAGGCGACGAGGGCGAGGACCATAACGAGACTCAGGAGCAGTGCAAGGAACTTCTTCATTTCGGTAAATCCTCCTTAAATTTTACGGCAATCAAAAGATTTGAATACCGTTATCACCATGATACATAAATTGGGGAAATTTATCAACAGGAAAAACGAAAATCGGAGATCAAACTTGACCAAAAAAGGATTGGTTCTTTTAGCTATAGCGGAGAAAGAAGTAAATATTGCGTAAAGAAAAGGAAAAAGACCCGCTCGATGAGCGGGTCTTTCAAAGCAAAGATTACATCTGCACGCGGGTACCGGTCTTGCCCTCGATGCCCTCAGCAGCCTTCTCAAGAAGGGTGATGAGCGCAACGCGGCCGGGCTTGCTCTCGGCAAACGACATGGCGGCCTGAACCTTCGGCAGCATGGAGCCGGGGGCAAACTGCTTTTCGTCGATATACTTGCGCGCCTCGTCCGGCGTCAGGGTGTCGAGACCCTTCTGGTCGGGCTTGCCGAAGTTGATGGCGACCTTCTCGACGGCCGTCAGGATGACGAGCATGTCCGCGTCGAGCAGCTCTGCGAGCTTGGCGGAGGCGAAGTCCTTGTCGATGACGGCGGGCGTGCCGTAGAGCTTGCCGTCACGGCAAACGACGGGGATGCCACCGCCGCCGACCGTGATGACGACCGTGCCGTTGTCGACGAGCGCCTTGACAGTGTTCTTTTCAATGACGTCGATTGGCTTGGGGGAGGGAACGACCTGACGGTAGCCGCGGCCGGCGTCCTCGACCATGGTGTAGCCCTTTTCGGCGGCGATGCGGTCGGCGGTCTCCTTGTCATAGAAGGCGCCCACGGGCTTGGTGGGGTTCTGGAAGGCGGGGTCGTCCTTGGAGACGACGGTCTGGGTCACGATGGTGGCCACGGGCTTGTCCATGCCGCGGCTGGCCAGCTCGTTGCCGATGGCCTGCTGCAGGTGGTAGCCGATGTAGCCCTCGGACATGGCGCCGCACTCAGGGAAGGGCATATCGGCCTTGATGGCCTTGGCCTCGGCAGCGGTGGACAGGCCCAGATTGATCATACCCACCTGGGGGCCGTTGCCGTGGGCGACCACGACTTCATTGCCTGCAGCGATCAGGTCCACGATGGATTTGGCGGTCTCGGTGACCAGCTGGAGCTGCTCAGCGGCGGTATTGCCCAGTGCGTTGCCGCCCAGCGCGATAACGATTCTCTTAGACATAATGCTCTGCCTCACTGTTTTCGTTTTTTCGTCTCCGTGTGCCCGCTCTGAAGCGCAGGGGGAAAGGGCGTTTTCGGGGCGAGGAGGAGACGGTGCTTAGATAGTATAACACAGATTGTATACAGTACACAATATCTATCACCCACAACATTTACACAAAAATGCGGCAGGGGACAGAAAATAGCGGGAGGGGGAGCCCCTCCCGCTATCGGGTCGATTATTTAGAACTTCTTGCGGGTGTCCTTGGTCTCGTCCAGCTCCATCAGGGCCTTGACGGGATCCTTCACCTGAGCCAGGAAGATCATGGCGGCGATGATATAGGGCTTGTAGGAGGCCTGCTTGTACAGAGGCACGATGTAGCGGTCGAACACGGAGTTGTCCACCTCGCCCTCGGCGCAGCTCAGGCCGGTGATGTCGGCGGGCAGGCAGTGCAGGTACAGAGCCTTGCCGTCCTTGGTGAGCTTCATCATCTCCTCGGTGCAGGCCCAATCCTTGTGCTGGGCGTTCTGGGCCAGCAGGCGCTTCTCCAGTGCGTCAATGCCCTCCTTGTCGCCGGCGGCGTACAGCTTGGTGCGCTCTTCCATGGCGGCGTAGGAAGCCCAGCTCTTGGGATACACGATATCGGCATCCTTGAAGGCCTCGGCCATGCTGTTGGTCTTGTGGAACTTGGAGCCGTACTTCTCGCAGTTCTTGCGGGCGACCTCCTCCACCTCGGGCATCACGTCATAGCCCTCGGGATGGGCCAGGGTCACGTCCATGCCGAAGCGGGTGAACAGGCCGATCACGCCCTGGGGCACGGACAGGGGCTTGCCGTAGGAGGGAGAATAGGCCCAGGTCATAGCGACCTTCTTGCCCTTCAGGTTCTCCACGCCGCCGAAGTAGTGGATGACGTGCAGCATATCGGCCATGCACTGGGTGGGGTGATCCACGTCGCACTGCAGGTTCACCAGAGTGGGCTGCTGCTCCAGAATACCGTCGCGGTAGCCTTCCTTCACGGCGTCCATGAAGGTCTTCTGATACTTGTGACCCTCGCCGATGAACATGTCGTCACGGATACCGATGACGTCGGCCATGAAGGACACCATGTTGGCAGTCTCACGGACGGTCTCGCCGTGGGCGATCTGGGACTTCTTCTCGTCCAGATCCTGCACTTCCAGACCCAGCAGGTTGCAGGCGGAGGCGAAAGAGAAGCGGGTACGGGTGGAGTTGTCGCGGAAGATGGAGATGCCCAGGCCGGAATCGAACACGCGGGTGCTCTTGTTGCGCTCACGCAGGTCGCGCAGAGCGTCGGCTACGGTAAAGACAGCGTCGATCTCGTCGTCGGTCTTGTCCCAGGTCCAGTAGAAGTCGTTCTTGTACATATTGTTGATGTGGAGCGTTTCGAGATGACGCGCCAGTTCGACAGTCTTGCTCATGGTGATGATTCTCCTTTATCTTTTTTGTATCGCTTGTTGGCGGTTTACTTGATGTCGTTGCCCGTCAGCTCCTGACGGAAGCTGGTGGCGGAGCCGTCCTTGTTCTCGGGGTGATAGAGACCCGGAACGGCGGCGTAGAGCGCGGCGCAGGTGACGAGGTCCTGCTTCCAGGTGATCTCGTTGGGGGCGTGGGCCTGAGACTCGGCGCCGGGGCCGAAGCCGACGCAGGGGATGCCGTAGCGGCCCTGGATGGAAACGCCGTTGGTGGAGAAGGTCCACTTGTCGGTCAGAGGACGGCCGGTGCGGGTGGACATGGCCTTTTCGTCCGCGCCGATGCGCTCGGTGCCCCAGAGAGCGTGGTGCGCGTCGACGAGCGCCTGAACGTGGGGCGCGGTCTCCTTGTTGATCCAGGTGGGGAAGAAGGCCTCGGTCTCATAGACGTGGCCGGTCCAGGACGGACGGTCATACATATACATGGACACCTTGACGTCCTTGGCGTACTTCTTGCAGGCGGGCAGATCCTCGATCTCCTTCAGGCAGGACTGGTAGGTCTCGCCCGCGGTCATGCGGCGGTCGATGGAGATGGAGCAGGAGTCCGCAACAGCGCAGCGGGAGGGAGAGGTGTAGAAGATCTGGCTGGTGGTGCAGGTGCCGCGGCCGAGGAAGCGGGCATCCTCCCAGTGCTCGGGATTGTACTTCGGGTCGAGCATCTTCACGAGGCCCTTGACTTCCTTGTCGTCGCCGGCGTCGTTCTCGTTGAGGTCGCGGACGTTGAGCAGGACCTCAGCCATCTTGTGAATGGCGTTGTCGCCGCGCTCGGGCGCGGAGCCGTGGCAGGAGACGCCGTGCATATCGACGCGGATCTCCATGCGGCCGCGGTGACCGCGGTAGATGCCGCCGTCGGTGGGCTCGGTGGAGATGACGAACTCGATCTTGCTGCGGGCATCCTCAGGACCGTTGAAGTACTCGTTGACGATGGACTGCCAGCACATACCGTCGCAGTCCTCCTCCTGCACGGAGCCGACCACCATCATCTTGTAGCCCTTGGGCAGCAGATCCAGATCCTTCATGATCTTCACGCCGTAAGCGGCGGCGGCCATGCCGCCCTCCTGGTCGGAGCCGCCGCGGCCGTAGATGATGTCCTCGGTCTCGTAGCCCTTGTAGGGGTCGGCTTCCCAGTTGTTGATGTTGCCGATGCCCACGGTGTCGATGTGGCTGTCGATGGCGATGATCTTGTCGCCCTCGCCCATCCAGCCGATGACGTTGCCCAGTTTGTCAAACTCCACCTTGTCATAGCCCAGGGACTTCAGCTCCTCGGCAATGCGCTTCACAACGCCCTCTTCCTCGCAGGACTCGGAAGGGATGGCGATCATGTCCCGCAGGAACTTCACCATAGCGGGCTTGTAGCCCTCGGCAGCTTTTCTGATGGCCTCAAAATCCATAATATACCTCCAGCAAATGATATGATGATACATGTTTTTCCGATATGAGACATTTTTCCTATTCCCTATAATAACACATAGCGACAGGATGTCAAACAAAAAATTATTTTTCCTAAAAATTTTTTTGGAAAAACGTTGATTTCTGCTTAAAGTGTGATATGATAGGAGTGGAAGTGAGTGGGAGTATGGTTGCAGGAACACTATATATCTCCGGAACGAACCAAAAATTCATATTTGATAAGGAGAGTTGATCGTTATGGAAGCAAAACGGTTAGAAGCTCTGAAGCAAATCGCCGCGGGCATCGCGGCGCAGTTCGGCGACAAGTGCGAGGTGGTCATCCACGATGTGTCCGGCAGCCATCCGGATCACACCATCGTACACATTGAAAACGGCCATGTGTCCGGCCGTCAGGTGGGCGATGGCGCGTCCAAGGTGGTCATGGAGCAGCTGGAGCATCAGAACGACCAGCCGCAGGACCACCTGTGCTATCTCACGCGTACCCCCGACGGGAAGATACTCAAGTCATCGTCCCTGTATATCCGCAACGGGCGCGGCGCGGTGACGGCTATCTTCTCCATCAACTACGACATCAGCAACATGATGCTCATGCATCAGGAGCTGGGCGAGTTCATGCTCACCCGGGACAGGGAGCAGTCCGAGCCGGAGAAGATCATCAACGTCAACGATGTGCTGGACGAGCTGATCCAGCAGTCCGTGGCGCTGGTGGGCAAGCCTGCGGCCCTGATGAACAAGGACGACAAGATCCGGGCCATCCGCTTCCTCAGCGACGCGGGCGCGTTCCTGGTCACCAAGTCCGGCGACAAAGTGGCAAAATACTTCGGTATTTCCAAATATACTCTGTATTCCTACATCGACGCCAATAAACAGCAGGAGGAAAAGAAAAAATGATCGATCTGTCCATCAACAAGGTTGGCCTGGAGCATAACATCCAGAAGGCCAAGGAAAACAACGTCATCATCCCCACCATCGCGCAGATGCAGAACCCCGACCTGATCCCCGAGAAGATCAAGGCCAAGCTGAGCCACACCGGCCTGTGGGACGTGGATCCCGTGAACCTGTTCCGTATTTCCTGGCACAACGAGGCCAAGGAGTCCGGCGGTCTGTTCCAGGCTGTCCCCAACTATGTGGAGATCCCCAGCAAGCTGTCCGGCGTGCCCTGCCGCATCGTTGCCATGTCCGGCAAGTGGTTCCCCACCGGCTGCCACAAGGTGGGCGCCTCCTTCGGCTGCCTGGCTCCCCGCCTGGTGACCGGTCAGTTCGACGCCACCTATCATCACGCCGTGTGGCCCTCCACCGGTAACTACTGCCGCGGCGGCGCCTTCAACTCCAAGCTGCTGGCCTGCGAGTCCGTGGCCATTCTGCCCCAGGACATGTCCAAGGAGCGCTTTGACTGGCTGAAGTCCATCGCCGGTCAGATCATCGCCACCCCCGGCTGCGAGTCCAACGTCAAGGAGATCTTCGACAAGACCTGGGAGCTGAAGCAGGATCCCACCATGATGATCTTCAACCAGTTCGCCGAGATGGGCAACCCCCTGTGGCACTACAATGTCACCGGCTACGCTCTGGCCGACCTGTTCGAGGCCATCAAGAAGCCTGACCAGAACTTCGCCGGCGCCTGCTTCACCTCCGG
>ENA-OUQK01001028-OUQK01001028.1-human-gut-metagenome-genome-assembly--contig:-NODE-1028-length-15139-cov-7.132193_pt1 | contig 15139 bp, 18 predicted proteins | sample MGYA00237954_ERZ548842 | MGnify/ENA primary metagenome ERZ548842 (study PRJEB26490, sample SAMN05194704) | human gut metagenome | biome: terrestrial biome; feature: human-associated habitat; material... | reverse complement strand
CAAAATAGGTGTACTTGTTGCGTGCCTCGGACTCACCGGCAAAGGCAGCCATCAGGTTTTTTTCGGTTTGAGTTCCTGCGTATTTCGTTTCTTTCATGGTGGATACTCCTTCCTGCTTTTCTGCTTTTATTGTAGCAAATCTATGATTTTATTCCGTGACGAAGTCACATTCCTTTTTATTTTAGACGATTTAGTCTGTTCTTATCCCGCAGCGTGATTGCACCACGCTTCAGCTCCACCAGTCCGTCCTCCGAGAAGCTTTTGAGCATCCGTGCCACTGCCTCCCGCGCCGAGCTGATGTGCTGGGCGATCTGCTCATGGGTCATGCGTATCGTGTCGGAGCCGGTACGCTCCGCTTCGGCAAGGAGAAATTCTGCCAGCCGCCGATCCAATCCCTTGAACATGATCTGCTGCATCGCCCACATCACATCAGAAAACCGTTTCGTTGCCAACTCATAGAGGAAGCAGCGGACATGAAGATTTTGCTCCTTGAGCGCAGCAATGACATTTGCAGGGATAATCAGAACCTCCGTATCCATTCCTGCGGTCATTTGCGTATCAAAGGTGATCTGACTGATCACACAGGAGGCAGAAAGCACGCATAATTCGCCCGGATACAGGCGGAACAGCGTTACCTCCCGCCCCTCCTCGGAGAGAAGATAGGTGCGGATCTCGCCGGAAAGAACAAACAGCATTCCAAGACATTCGTTGTCGCTGCTGTGTATGAACGCGCCCTTTTCATAATGACGGACAAAGGCACTTCGGCGCAGCGTTTCTTGCTCCTGTTCGGTCAAGGATGACCAGAACGGAAGTTGTGTCAGTGTGCGTTCCATATCAATGGCAGCTATGCTTGCCGCAGCCGTGGTCACCGCAGGTGTGACCAGCCTCGCCGTGCGCATGGTCATGGTGGTCACAGTGAACATTGGGATCGTAGCCCAGATTTCCGCTGAGCAATGCGCTCACCGCTGCGTCAGCGTCCCCGCTGACACCGCCGTAGAGCTTGATGCCCGCTTCGGCCAGAGCTGCCTGCGCACCGCCGCCGATGCCTCCGCAAATCAAAGTGTCCACGCCGTTCTGCATCAGGAAGCCTGCCAGTGCGCCGTGACCGCTGCCGTTGGTATCAACAACTTCCGCATGAGTGATTTTGCCGTCCGCAGCTTCATAAAGCTTGAACTGTTCGGTGTGGCCGAAATGCTGAAAAATTTGACCGTTTTCATAGGTAACTGCAATTTTCATAATGGAATCTCCTTTGCAAGTTTTGCCTGATTTTTCCATGTTGGCTCTCTGCATCCGACAGCAACGGCCGCAGTGAGCTGCCTCCTGTCCTCCGCAGATGCGGTAGTTTCCCCCGGTGATGTGCAGCGGTTTCCCGTGGACAAGGCACGCTGCGATCTTGCGCCGTGCGCTTTCGTAAATCTCCTGCACGGTAGAGCGGGAAATGTCCATTTGCGCGGCACACTGCTCGTGGGTTTGCTGCTCCAAGTCAACCAGCCGAATGACCTCGTACTCGTCCAGCGTCAGCAGGATCGGCTCGGTATCCTTGCCCCCGTTGGGGCAGAAGGTGTCAACTTGTGGTACGCCACAAATCCGACGGCACCGTGGCGGTCTTGGCATGGACGCCTTCCTCCTTCTGTTTTCGGTATATACCGATTATAGCGCTTTAGACAGGAAAAATCAATATTCATTTCAAAAATCACTGCAATCTCCATCCTTGTATGCATCGTCACATCGTTCCGTCAAGGGAGTCACGCTTTCTTGCGCCGCCGCCTGAGGCGCTGTTATTTGAGAAGCTGTTTCAAATCCTCCTCCGGGGTGGTGATGGGAGCAATGCCGAAATTCTCTACGAGGTAGTTCAGCACATTGGGCGAAACGAACGCCGGCAGCGTGGGGCCAAGGCGAATATTCTTGATCCCCAGATACAGCAGCGTCAGCAAAATACACACCGCCTTCTGCTCATACCACGAAAGAACCATGGACAAGGGCAAATCGTTCACGCCGCAGCCGAACGCCTCCGCCAAGGCCAGCGCGATTTTGACAGCTCCGTAAGCATCGTTGCACTGGCCCACGTCCATGAGCCGAGGCAGGCCGCCAATGGTCCCGAGGTCAAGGTCGTTGAAGCGGTATTTTCCGCAGGCCAGCGTCAGCACCACAGTGTCGGCAGGCGTCTGCTTGACAAACTCGGTATAGTAGTTGCGCCCCGGGCGCGCACCGTCACAGCCGCCCACCAGGAAAAAGTGCCGGATCGCGCCGCTCTTTACCGCCTCGATCACCTGATCCGCCACGCCAAGCACCGCGCCATGACCGAAGCCGGTCATGACCGTGCCGCCGCCGTTGATGCCGGTGAACGGCTTGTCCTCGTTGTAGCCGCCAAGCTCCAATGCCTTTTCGATGACAGGGGTGAAATCCTTGTCCTCACCGATGTGGATGATTTCGGGATAGGATACCACCGCCGTGGTGAACACACGGTCGGCGTAGCTCGCCCGTGGAGGCATCAGGCAGTTTGTGGTGAACAGCACCGGCGCGGGGATGTCGGCAAACTCCTTCTGCTGGTTCTGCCACGCCGTGCCGAAGTTGCCCTTGAGGTGTGGGTATTTCTTCAGCTCCGGATAGCCGTGGGCTGGCAGCATTTCGCCGTGCGTGTAGATATTCACGCCCTTGCCCGCCGTCTGCTCCAGCAGCAGCTTCAGGTCGTGGAGATCATGGCCGGTGATGACGATGAACGGCCCCTTCTCCACCGTCAGCGGAACGGTCACGGGCGTGGGTGTGCCATAGCTCTCGGTGTTGGCCTTATCCAGCAGCGCCATGCACTGGAGGTTCTTCTCGCCCACCTCCATCACGATGGGCAGCAGCTCGTCCATATCCCAGTCCTCGCCCACGGCAAAAAGAGCCTTGGCGAAAAAGCGGTTCACTTCCTCGTCGGCATAACCCAGCATCATAGCGTGATGGGCGTAAGCCGCCATGCCGCGCACGCCGAAGAGGATCAGGGATTTGAGGCTGCGAATATCCTCCTGCGCGTTCCAGAGCAAGTTCATATCATAATCATCGTTTCGCCCGCAGCGGGAGCCGCAGCCGGAGCAACCGGGAACAAGGCGGGCCTTTTCCTCGTGTACCTGATCGATCAGCTCCCGAATGGTCTTTTCGTTGAAGCTCACATTGGTGACGGTGGTGAACAGGCCCTCGATCATCAGCCGCCAAGTCCCCTCATTCGCATCCGGGGCATTATCTACCGCACGGGACAGTCCAATCAGAGCGCCAGTCAGCTGATCCTGAAGCTCCGCCACCTCAGCGGTTTTGCCGCAGACGCCGGCTTTTCCGGTACAACCGGCGCAGCCTGCCGTCTGCTCACACTGAAAACAAAACATCCTGTTATCCATTGTCGTTCGTCTCCTTCTGCTTTTTAGTTCAGAACCTGCATCTCTGGGTTCTTCTCCCCGAATTTCTCGCGCAGCGCACTGTAGATATCCTCCCGGGACTTGCCCTGCTTCTCACCGTTTTTAATGAGCTTGTACGCCTGAAACAGCGCCGAGGGGCCGATCTCGCTGCTGAAAAAGCCGATGCCCTGATTCCATGCCAGCAGCTCGAACACATCGTCCAACGCGGCACTCTCCACACCGTGGATATATGCCTTTACCAGCTCCCGCGCCGCCTGCCGCATCCGGCCCGCACCCACAGCGTTGGTCAGGGACAGCAGCAGCCGCGTTTCGTAGGGCAGTACGCGCTTCTCGCTCTGCCATGTGGTCTCCCAAAAATCCACGGCGATCTGCCCCAGCTTTTCGTCGATCATGGGATAGTTCAAAAGAGCCAGCGGCTTGAAGGGAGCGGAGCTGTCGCCTTCCTTCTTCTCCACACGGCAGAACCAGACATGGAACTCCGCCTCACCCCGCTGCTCGGTGTGGTGCTCGTAGCCCAAGCCCTCCATGACAGCGTACAGTGGATGCGGCTCAAAGGTCTGGATGATGTGTAATCCTTCGCCCACCTCCAACGCCTCGGCTCTTTTCTTCAGCCCTTCAAAGAAGCTGCCCTGTATATGGCGCACATCCACGGTCTGAAACCCCTGCGCCTTATTCTTCCAGTTTTCGTAGCTCATGCGGTTATTCTCCTTTCCTCACTCGATAAAACCAGATGTGATATTCGCTGCCGCTCACCTTCTCCGTGTGATGCTCAAAGCCCATAAGGGCCAGCACCGGGTACAGGGGGACAGGCTCGAAGGTCTGGATGATATGCAGTCCTTCGCCGTTTTTCAGCGCGGCAGCCTTTGCCTTCAATGCGGGGAAGAAGTCCATCTTTTTGCCCCGCACGTCCATCACTTCGAATGTGCCGATTTTGTCCTTCCAGTTTTCATAACTCATAGTCTTTGCCTCTCTTGCAGAAAGCTCACGCCTCTTCGAAGGAATCCTTACCCACGCCGCACAGGGGGCATTCAAAATCCTCCGGTACCTCGCTCCACGGCGTACCGGGAGCGATGCCGCCCTCCGGGTAACCCGCGCTCTCGTCGTACTCCCAACCGCAAAGACTGCATATATACTTCATTGTGCTTCTTCCTTCCTTTTTCTAATGATTTTGTTATTCTTCCACCAGCCGGCCGTCCACCGTGACGGTGACCACCTGCCACGGGATGAACTTCCCGCTCTGCTGGAGTGCCTTTTTCGCCGCCAGCTCCAGCCCGCCGCAGCAGGGTACCTCCATCCGCACGACGGTGACGCTCTTGATATCGTTCTCCCGGATGATCTCCGTCAGCTTTTCGGAATAGTCCACGCTGTCCAGCTTGGGGCAGCCCACCAGCGTGATGTGTCCCTTGATGAACCGCTCGTGGAAGGCGGCGTAGGCGTAGGCGGTGCAGTCGGCGGCGATCAGCAGCCTTGCCCCGTCGAAATACGGCGCGTTCACCGGCACCAGCTTGATCTGCACCGGCCACTGGGAAAGCCTGCTCGCCTGCTCAGCGCGGGGTGCTTCCGGGGCGGGTGAATCTTGCCGCTGAATGTTCCGGGACTGGCTGCCGGGGCAGCCGCAGGGCAGGGTCATGCCCTCCTTCCGCATTTTCCGCTGCTTATTTTCCATGACGGCCTGCTCGTCATAGGCCGCCGCCTCCCGCTCCACAAAGGTGATGGCCCCGGTGGGGCAGGTGGGCAGACAGTCGCCCAAGCCGTCGCAGTAATCGTCCCGCATGAGCCGCGCCTTGCCGTCCACCATGGCGATGGCGCCCTCGTGACAGGCGGCGGCGCAGGCGCCGCAGCCGTTGCATTTATCCTGATCGATTTCAATGATCCGTCGTTTCATGTTCGGTCCTCCTGTTGCTTTTGTGCGCTCATTGTACTATACTAAAAGCAACAAGTCGGTTGAATTTTCAACGAAAGAGGACTTTTTATGAAAGAATTTTTTCCGGTGCTCCATACGGCGGCGCTTTTCTCCGGCATTTCCGACGAGGAGCTTGCCGCTATGCTCTCCTGCCTTGGGGCGAGGATCGGCACCTTTCCCAAAGGCTCCCGCCTGCTCCGCGCCGGGGAGGCGGTGGAGGAGGTGGGCCTTGTGCTGGCGGGCAGCGCCCTCATCGTGCAGGAGGATATCTGGGGAAACCGCAACATCCTCTCCAAGACCGGGCCGGGGCAGACCTTCGCGGAGGTGTTCGCCTGCGCGCCGGGGGCGGTGCTGAACGTGAGCGTGGAGGCGGAGAGCGCGGTGACGGTGATGTTTCTGCACATAAGGCGCGTTTTGAGCGTGTGCCCCTCCGCCTGCTCCCACCACAGCCGGATCATCCGCAACCTGCTGGGCGAACTGGCAGAGAAGAACCTGCGGCTCAACGAAAAGCTCACCCACATGGGCCAGCGCACGACCCGGGCAAAGCTGATGTCCTATTTTTCCGCCGAGGCGCAGCGCCGGGGCGGCTATGAATTCGACATTCCGTTCTCCCGCCAGCAGCTTGCGGATTACCTCGGTGTGGAGCGCAGCGGACTGTCCATGGAGCTTGGAAAAATGCGGGATGAGGGCCTGCTCGACTTTCACAAAAGCCACTTTCTTCTCAAGGCGCCAGAGACGGGCGGTCTTCCTCCTTCTGCGCGTTAAGAATCTCCCCTTCAAGCCCCCTTTGGGCGTATTGGCAAGTGCGGATACACCGGGCAGAATGTTGGGCTTTTACAGAAGGAGAGCGCAACTACGAACCTGCAGAGATTGACAAGGTAGCGTCAGCTCGTACAATCTGATTTGATCATACCCACAGTCGCTTTGGCTGTGGGTATTTTCTGTTTGAACTTCAAAAGCTTTGCAGAACGCAAGGAGCCTAATGCCAAATTCAGTATGTCACCAACTATGAGGAAAACATCCTTTAGAGAAAGGTCAAAACTCAAATGATTCGGCATGGAAGATAAACAGTGTCCTTTTGCGATGCCGCTTCCGAAAGATTGCAGCTTCGCCCCTTAACGAAGACTTTAAGTTAAATCTGTTATACTGCTGCAGTCCCCTCAAAAATACAGACAGGAGAAAAAATTGACCGTATGATGAAAAAAAGATATTTCGCTATTCCCATTCTTGCAATCGCACTGCATTTTTTGCTGTCCAATCTGCTGTATTTCCTTGTGGAAAGGCTCGTTTTGGATGTTTTTCATATCTCCCCGCAGCAATTTATGAACTACTCATATTGGGGCGAGATTTTGATCTACGCTGTTCTTATCCTCGTATTCTTCACGCTCTATAACCTGCTTTGGAGGAAAGATATAAGCGAACCGCGCACAGCGACAAATTTCAAAGATGTGCTCGGCAGTCTGGTCGTGGGATTTGGCATTTGCGGAATCTCCGGTCTTTGGATCATGCTGGCAGAACAGCTTCCCTCACTTCAAAAAAGCGTTGAGGCAATGAACGCCGGTGCTGAAAATATTGCCGGCGGAAATGCATTTGGAACATTTATGATTGCGGTGATTGCTGCACCTATTGTAGAAGAAATTCTATTCCGCGGCATTGTGCTTCGCTCCATGCGGAAATTCACCCCCGCTTGGGCCGCGATTCTAATATCATCTGTACTCTTCGGCGTTTATCACCTGAATATCGTGCAGGCTGCCTATGCTACCCTCATGGGCATTGCCGCAGGAATCCTTTACGAGAAGAAAAGGAACCTGCTGTTTCCCATCCTCGTGCATTTCGCAAACAACCTCATTACTATGCTGCAGGGCTTTGCGCCATCCGAAGTGAATGAACTGATCAGCATTTTTATTCTGATCATGATCGCTCCGGCAGGGTATGTCGTCTGCCGTTCACTCAGACAGGGCAAAAGAGCAGATAGCATGTAAGACTTTTATACAATGTATAAAGCATACAGCGGCACAGAGCAAACTCTCTGTGCCGCTGTTTTTTGCTTTCTTTGTAATAGAAGCAGCGCGGAAAAAGGGACCGGGGCACAGTAAGCAACGCCAAAGTCGCGGCAGCCCATCTTATCTGACCAAGTATTTCTACAGGAATCTGGTCCAACTCCATGGTGCCGGCCAAGAAAGCAGGTACACACGGTTGAAATGATCGTCCCTAAGCCTCCAAAGATATTCAATGACCACAGGGCTTGTGTATGAGGAACACAACCCCTGTGGTCAACATATCCAGGACGAATATCCATTATGACGGCAAAAAGCAGAAGTCACGTCGGCGGATCAAAACCACACCTTTGCAGATACTCGACCACGCGCTCCCTTATCTGCTGTTATGGCAGTCGCCTATGCACTGTGCGGTTCGTTGCATCTTCACATATGCCCTCGGAACAGGTGTTGCTCACATATTCGCGAAGTTTTCCGCAGTAGAGCAGTGTGTGCGGCACTCTAAGGAACTGCATCGGCTGTATGATAGAGGAACGTGGCTGTTCCGTGCCGTCAACCCGACTTTTTGTGAGAAGCTCTCCGACAAACTCTGAGCAATAATAGCAGCCCTCCTGCTTCCAGACAACATGGAAGTATGCCAGACATAAGCCAATATAGTTGTAACTGTACTTCCTCCTCCGCTTCCACATCACATCGAGCATTTCTTTGAGCTCTGCGTGTTGTTCTTCTGTGACACTCACGCTCAGAACCAACACCTTAGTTTCGGAAAAACGCTTGAAGGTACCGGTACGAGGCGACTCTATCACGAAGCCGCCCCAAAACGGATTATAGGGATGCCTGCGGCCAAAAGAGTACATCCTCTCTAAATCTCTGGACAGGCTGATGGAGGCGTGGTTATATTCTGCGCCGGTGATTTGCTTAAGGATCCGGGACAGAAGTGTTCCGGTCTGGCTGATTACGATATATAGCTGTCTATTTTGATTGCTCATATGTGCATCCTCACAAGATTATCCACAGTGCCGTGCTATTGGCATAAGAGGTGCTGCAGGTCTCGAAGAAGTCCGTTTCGACTATGTTAGCGTTGGTGTGCTGGCTGACCCACTTCATGCTCTCCGGCTCGATCTCAAAGCCTCGATGCAGCGTTGGACAGCCGAGACCCATTCGGCAGGTCTTTGCGTATACAACTGCAATTGTTCGACTTTGAGCGTATTCTCCTCGTTGCCGCCGCTTCGGAAGTTCTCCATTTCCGAGCTCCTGATACACATAATAACCTTATCATTGACCTGTAAATCCTCAAAAGAAATCTTTGTAACCTTCTGCGTGGCAAAGTCGCAATAGACCATAGGAATGGACGAACATTCTGTCAGACATCCTTCACCTAAAGTACTTTCATCGACATCGTCCTTTACCGTTATGGTTTGCTTTTCTGTATCGATTTCCGTGATCACTGCGTTGGCGATCAGAAGCGTGTCATCCTTCAATGAACCGCACCCGGACAGGGACAGCAAGAGAGCCAATAAGCACAGAGCGATGCCGATTCCTCTTACATTTCTATCCAGCAATGTCTTATCCTCCTGTTTTTTGCTACGGAACTTATCCAATCTATGAAAAAGACACTTCTTCCGCCCTTTGCGTCAGGCGGGACAACGCACAGACCGCGTACATATAGCCTGCAAGAATCAGCGGTGCCGGCAGTCCGTAAAGCAGCGGCGCCGGGATGATACGCCAAAACAGCTTGAGCACACCGATCTCCGCGCCGTAGGTGAAGAAGTAGTTCGCCTCCGGGCAGAGCGTGAGGCGCAACAGGAGATTGATAAGGTGCGCGCCTACGGCAAGCAGACCAAAGGTCTTGAGGATCCGCGGGATATCCTTGGGGTCGGGGCGGTAAAAGCCCAGCGTCGCCAGACTCAGGCCGCAGACAACAAGGAGAGCGTGGGTCACATAGTAGCCGAAAATTCGCGGCATTAACAGCGAAAAGCCGGAGAATAGAGGCTCCGGGAAGAGCAGCGCCATCAGTGCGCCAAGGGGCGCTACAAAGAAGGAAAAGCCCATGATCGAGCGGTTTCTCTTCCACACGCCCAGCGGGATCAGAAACAGATTGATGTTGCACAGGTGCAGCGGCAGCTCATTGAAAATGTTGAAGCCATTGGGATAGTACGCACGGATATACGCTGCGTCCATGGACAGTGAGAGCTTGTAGCCGGCAAACAGCGCGAGATTAAAAAAGCACACGCCGATCAGATACCGGGAGCGCCGTGCTTCCGGTTTTCCGCGCAGCAGCAAGAATATGAGCAGCACCGCCGCTGCCGTAAGCAAAAGCAGAAGCAAATGCAGCCCGCGAAAGGGCGTTATAGAAAATTCGTTCATTTCACACGCCGGAACGTCTTTCCGGTCTTCTCCTCAAGAAATCGTTTGAATTCCTCCACCGTCCCGCCGGTAAGAGTACGCTTGTCCAGAGGCTGCACATAGCGTTTCTTCATCAGAAGGATGATGTAGTCCTGCGACTCAGCCAGTGCGTCGATCAGCTCGTAGCGGAACGTGGAGGTGGTGGCCGCCGTAACGACGGTATAGGAATCCTCGCCGAATGCGACATGATATTCCTTTGTGCCCGCCAGCGCGTTTTTGCGGGCGATCATGCCATTGAATCGGTCCTGAAACAGCAGAACGGACAGCAGCATCACCTCTACCAGCAGGGAAGTCACCGTTCTGACATCAAGCGCAAAAGGCTCTCCATCGAATGGGATCAGCAGCAATGCGCTGAATAAAAAGACGCTCCAGCCGAAGATGGCCCAAACAATGCTTCTCTTTCGCCGCAGCGCCCTGCGCATCGCGCGGGCAGCTACGGTCATAGATCGATTTGTGATATCACTGTGAATTTCAAAAGTCATTCATATTCTCCATCGTTGATCATTTCTGTTTTTGCAGCCTGTCTGGTTCCTTGCAGAAGTGTTCCGTCCAGAGCAGGGTATTCATAGATTATGTTATCATAACAGGAATAAAGTTTATGTTAAGTCTGCCTATTCTTTAAGGAGTCATCTCAAATTCAACACACTGCTCTCCTCATGAGAATTTTTCTGCAGCGGGATAAATGACGTCCTTTGTCCGGCTCTTATAAATTGCAGTCAGGCAGCACCGGAATACTTTTCTCCCTGAAATCGTCACGCTTACTATGTATGCAGCGCTATCACGGCATCACGCCAGCCTTGCGTTCACCAGATGATACCATGTCATCCCGTTTTCCTCATAGGACTGAAATTCACCGATGACGGTGATCTCCGCCCCCAGCTCCGGGTAATCGTCCGGGTAGGTATAATCACCTTCCAGCACAAATTCCATCCCCTCAGCGCAGCAGGCGGTCGCATCGGCGATGATGCAGGCATACGCTACCGGGGCCGGCTGCGTCACGCCGTCCACCACCATCTGATAAATGGCAAATATGCCATTTGCCTTGACCGTTTTACCGTAATAGTCCTCCGGGTAGAAATAGAGCATATTGTAGACCTCGGAGTAGACCATGGTGCTGCTGAGCACCGTCAGATCCACATCCACTTTGCCGGCAGAGGGGTGCGACGGCTTAGATTCCCCCGGCGTTTCCTGTTCTTTCGGCGTTGGAATGCTCTCAGCCGATGCAGACGCTTCTTCATCGGAAGAAGATACGTCATTTCCTGCGTCCTTCCCGCTATCTTTCCCGCAGGCACAGAGGGAAAGCATCATGCAGGCAGCCAGCAGCAGGCAAAAAAGCTGTTTCATCCCGTTCCGCCTCCCCTTGCACGGCCGATAGTCGAACAAATCAAAAACGCCAGAATATCCACCGCCACGATGGTGGAGCCCACCGGTGTCCCAGCTAAAATAGCGATCAGGATACCCAGCGCCGCGCAGCTCACCGACAGTACGGCCGAGCAGACCGTCACGGACCGGAAATTCTGAAAAAGGCGCATGGCGGACAGCGCCGGGAAGATCACCAGCGCGGAGATCAGCAGCGAGCCGACCAGATTCATCGCCAGCACGATGACCACAGCAACGATGACGGCGATCAGCAGATTGTACAGATCAGCCTTTGTGCCCACCGCCTTGGCAAAGTCTTCGTCAAAGGTCACGGCAAAGATCTTGTTGTAATAGAGCAGAAACACCGCCACGACCACCACGGACAGTCCTACGCACAGCCAGACCTCGCTTTTTGACAGCGTCAGGATGGAGGTAGAACCGAACAGCGTGCTGCACACATCGCCGGAGAGGTTGGACGAGGTGGAAAAGAGGTTCATCAGAAGATATCCGATGGCCAGCGCCCCCACTGAGATCATGGCGATGGCGGCGTCGCCCTTGATCTTCGTGTTCTGCCCCGTGCGGAGCAGCAGGACGGCACAGACCACCGTGACGCCCAGCGTCAGGGGCATATCGTCCGTCAGCTTCAGCACGGCGGCGATGGACATGGCGCCGAAGGCTACATGGGAAAGGCCATCGCCGATGAAGGAAAACCGTTTCAGCACCAGCGTGACCCCCAGCAGCGACGAGCACAGCGCGATCAGCACACCGACAATGAGTGCGTAGCGGACAAAGGGATAAGTCCAGTAGAACGCGATTTTTTCAAGGATCGCCGTCATTTCACCTCACCGCCTTTCTGCCATGCCTGGGGGAACTCGTTCAGGTAGGCCGCCTTGGTGCCGAAAAACACCGTGTCCCCGATGTGCAGGATATGGCTGGCATATTGCAGCGCCGCACTCAGGTCATGGGAGATCATCACAACGGTGATACCATCTTCGTAATTGAGCTTTTGAATGAGCGCATACATTTCCGCCGTCACCTTTGGGTCGAGGCCAGAGACCGGCTCGTCCAGAAACAGCATTTTTCGGGTAGCGCACAGGGCGCGGGCGAGCAACACCCGCTGCTGCTGACCGCCGGAGAGCGTCCGGTAGCAGCGCTTGGCAAGGGGCGTGATCTGCATTTTCTCCATGGCGTCCGCCGCCAGTTTCTTTTCTTCTTTGCTGTAAAAGGGGCGGCTGCCGCAGTGCCCCTGGCATCCGGAGAGAACGATCTCTCTCACGGATGCCGGGAAGTCCTTCTGCACCTGCGTTTGCTGCGGCAGATAGCCGATCTCATTTTTCCTCAGCCCGTCGCCCGTCAAAATTCTGCCGCTGATGGGCGGCTGCAAGCCGAGGATCGTTTTCATAAGGGTACTCTTGCCGGAGCCGTTTTCTCCTACGATGCAGAGATAGTCGCCCGCAAAGACTTGGAAACTCAAGTCTTGCAGAACGGGCTTCCCATCGTAGCCGACGCAGAGCTTTTGACAAGTGAGCTGAGCCATCATTCTGCCTCCTTAACTCAGTGCCTCTTTCAGCACGGAAAGGTTCTGCTCCATGACAGAGAGGTAGGTAGTGCCGTTTGCCACATCCTCGGAGGTCATGGACTGCATGGAGTCCATGGTCAGCACCTTCTGGTTCTTCCCGGCGGTGCTCTGGACGATGGTTTCCGCGAGCTTGTGGTTCTTGCCCTCAATGGTCAGCACGCAGGGAAGTCCCAGCTCGTCCACCTTCTTTGCAAGGAACGAAACGGTTTCAAAGCTGGCCTCGGTTTCGGCGGAGCAGCCCGCAAAGGCGGCATAGTAGCGCAGACCGTAATCATCCGCCAGATAGCGGAAGGGGAAACGGTCGCCGAACAGAACGGTCTTGCTCGCCGCGCCGTCCACGGCAGACTGGTACGCGCCATCCAGCGCGGAAAGCTTTTCGATATAGGCGGAGGCGTTGGCGGCGTAGGTATCCTTGTTATCGGGATCAAGCTCCTGCAAGGCATCGGCAATCGCGCCGACCAGCGTTTTGGCGTTCTTCAAAGACAGCCAGACGTGCTCGTCCTTTTCCTCCCCATGGTCATGGCCGTGGCCCTCCATGTGCTCGCAGAGATCCTCACCGGTCATGTCAGCCGGGAAGAAGGTTGGCCACGACTTTTCCGGATCAACGATGGCGTCAAAGCTCTCGTTGCTCATTCTGATGTGGAAATGCTCGGGCGCAGCTGATTCGATCATGTGGTCGTTGAATTCGATGTAGACCGGTGCGCCGGAGGTTCTGTCTACCGCTTCAAAGCGATACATGGCCGCCTTGGTGCCGGTAGACCAGTTCTGAATGTAATAACCGATATACTTGTAGTCAGAGCCGACCTTTTTGCCGTCCTCATAGGTGAACGCAATGTGGTCGCCCGCAATGTCAATATTGGTAATGTCCGTTTTGTAGCCGTTCTGATAGTAAGTCTTATACTCGTCGGCGGTCATCTCGCCTTCCTCTGCCATCGCTGCAAAGGCATCGTCCAGCGTTCCGTCCAGCGCAAAGGGGTAGGCAGACTGCCAACTGCCCTCCCAGTCGGACAGACTTCTGTCCTGAACCTCATGATCTTCAAAGGTGGAAACCTCCTTGCTGTGGTCATGGGCGTGCTCTGCTTCCTGCATCCCCTCAACGGTCTCCTCCGTTTTTGCGGAATCACCCAGCACATTCAGCAGATTGATGACTTTTACATTCTTATTGTCGGCGTTTTTCAGGACGCTCTCCACCCAGCCGTCGGACTCGCCGCCCACATAGATGAAGAGGTCGCAGTCGGAAATCTTGACGATGTCATCCGCCGTGGGCTGATAGCTGTGCAGGTCAACACCGTTGTCCAGCAACATGGTTAGGTCGGTGCTCTCAGCCTTGCCGCCGAGAATTTCTCTGACCCAGTCGTATTCTGGGAAAATGGTGGTGACAACGCTCAGTTTATTAGGATCGCTCTCGCCCGTCTCTGCGTTGTTCTTTTTGCCGCAGCCGGCAAGCAGGCCGACCACCATGGTCAGCGCAAGAAAGATGGTAAAAATTTTCTTCATCATACAGATAAAACCTCCGAATTTTTGAAAAATAGGCGCAAAAATACAAGGGCAGCGGCAAAACCGCAAGAGCCTATCCGAAAACGGATAGACTTCGCCCTTGTAAAAGTCCTGTTTTTAATTCGAAAGCTTTACCTTGAGAGCAACAAGCGTCAGTGTGCCGATCGTCTCTGCGCAGGGCAGGATCGCCCTGCACATGGTATATGTAAACGCAGCAGTGATCGCTGCGGCAGCACCGGCAAGCCCCAGAGATTTCAGCAGATTCTCGCAGACACCGATCTGATGGCAGATGGCGCAGTCCTCGCCGGAGCAGTCATGATTGGCTTCGACCGCAATATAGATAGCGGAGGACAGCATGACAACGGCCAGCACGGCCGCCAGCAGGCGCGTCATAAAGCAAAGCTTCTTTGTCATGGTCTGTCCTCCCTTCTGTTCGTTATTTTCCCTTGCAGTCCGAGCAGGTTCCATAGAGGATCGTGTCGGCTGCGTCCAGCGTGAATTGCTCGCTCTGCGCCAAGTGCTTTGCAAACAGGGCGGCGTTGCTGTCGGCCATGTGAAAGGTTTTGCCGCACTTCACACAGCTCATGTGCAGCGCGCCCTTGCAGCCCTTGGCGTCAAGATACTGATAAAACGCTTCGTGCGACCCGCTTTTTGCGCTGCGGCGCACCTTTTCTTCCGCCTCCAACTGTGCAAGGTTTCGATACACGGCGCTGAGGCTGATTTGTTTCTCTGCCAGCGCGTCCGCCATCTGGCGTGCAGTCAGCAGCTCGTCCGGGTGCTCCCCCAAAAAAGCAAGCAGGGCTCTTCGCTGTTTTGTATTATAGCCTGACATCAGCCGCCCTCCAATATGCGAATCATTCGCAGATATTATAGCATCATTTTCCTCTTTGTCAATATCATCCCGCGATAGGATATTCAAAGTTTTGTGTGGGATTTTTTAATTTAAGCCCTATTTCGACCGAGCGACTTCTCCCAACTTTTCTGTGGGATTTCTGTTTTAAGCCCT
>ENA-OUQK01001025-OUQK01001025.1-human-gut-metagenome-genome-assembly--contig:-NODE-1025-length-15165-cov-2.765453_pt1 | contig 15165 bp, 11 predicted proteins | sample MGYA00237954_ERZ548842 | MGnify/ENA primary metagenome ERZ548842 (study PRJEB26490, sample SAMN05194704) | human gut metagenome | biome: terrestrial biome; feature: human-associated habitat; material... | reverse complement strand
GTCTTCATCTTCCCAACGCACCTGTTCCTGCGACTTCTGGGCTAACTGCAATTCTACCTGCTCTGTCTGCTCCCGTTTCCATTCGGCCTCTTTCCGCTGCCAGGAGGTAAGTTCAGCCTGCAAGTGTTTCCGTCTGGCAGGAATCTGCTGCAACTGGGCCTCCAAAAGGTGCTGTTTGTCGGCTACCTCCCGAATCTGCCGGTTATATTTCTTCTTTATCTGCCCGAGTGTTTCCTCCCGACGTCCGTTCAACTGAGCCAACTCGCGGACATACGACTCACGGGCAGCTTCCTTTTCGGCCAGTTCTTCCTTTAAACGGGCTGGCGTACGCAATTCTTTCGCCACTCCCGAAAGTTCAACCCGTACGCCGAACAGCGTATTGTCACTGTCCCCAACCAATACCGGATGCAAATCCTGTGCATACAGAATCAGCTCTTCATCTGCCACTTTCCCGATTGTTTCCTGCCACCCCGGCTTGTGCGCGTCCAGCCATTCACAGAAGGAACCTTTCCAACGGTCAAGAAGACTGGTAAGGGTCTGAATTTCTTCGTCCAATGCCGTACGACGGCGCACCAGTTCCTCAGCTTCTTGCTTGAACTGCCACTCACTCTCTTTCATCTCATCGCTACATTTCTGTCGCAACTGGTCGCACGTGAGTTTCAGACCGGCTACCTGCCAGCTTGTCTGCCTTTCTTCATCTTTCAATGCATCCAACTGTTCCTGATAGTCCCCGGTTTCTTTCTCAAAATGGCAAGTCAGTTGAATGCGAATCTTCTGCTGACGAAGTGCGGAAATTTCTTCGGTGAGCCGTATCCGGTTTTCATTCCACGTTTTTTGTCTCTCCTCATACATATTCCGCACGTGTACCTCTTGTTCCCGATAGCGGGCATACAATTCATTTCTCCAGACGTTCAATTCATTTTCACGGGCCAGCACAGCCTTTCGCCGTTCATTCTCAAATGCGGTAAAAGCCGCCTCTACCTTTCCGACCAGCAAATCATATTTCTGCAACACATCCCTATAAGTAGCGGTCAATTCTGCATACGTCTGTTTCAAACTATCCTGCTCATGCAGCAAGGCTGCTTCACCTGCCACACGCCGCATCACCTCTTCTATGCCTTCTTTCTCATAATACAAGCGCTTTTCGCGGATACGCTTCAAATCGTCGGCTATCGCCCCTTCCCGGCGCACCAGCTTGTCACGTTCGGCAGAATACTTGCCTCTTTCTTCTCCTACAAGTCGCACCAACCGTGCCCGCTTCTCTTCTGCTTCCTGAATCTGTTCCTCGAGCACCGGCAACATGTCATGAGCTGCTTTCTCTGCATAATTCAATTCAGCTCTACCTTCTTCCAGCTGCTTTTGAGAATAAAGTAAGCTCCGGTAGCGCTGAATGACTTGTTCCGCCTGCTTACGCACCACAATCTCCCCATTCTTGTTGGGACGCAGCCATCGCATGACATCATCATATTCCTGCTCAAAAGCTTCTATCTGGCTCCGGTAATAAGTCAGGTCGATAGACACATCTTCCTCATTCATGGACTGGATGATGGTATCTTTCACAAAATCGGCATCCAAACGGGAATTCAAGAATACATGCTGAATAGTACGAGGAATGTTCTGATACTTACTACTTTCTACAATGGCAAACTTACGATAAGACACCATATCGGGCTTGCGGTTGTTTCCAAAGATGATGTCACGAAACATTTCATAGCTCGTAACAAGCGGAGTAATCGTACAACGGGCATCCGACTCAAGAATACGTGTACGCACCTCACTCCAATCGGCAGATACCTCGTGACGGTCGTTCACAAACCATGCTTTCCGATAAGGAGCATCTATCAGGCGGAAAGCAGCCCGTCCCATAGATTTGGACACCACTACGGAATATGCGCTATTCTCACGTACCACCTCGTACACGATATACGAGTTGGCATAGGGCAAATAAAAAGCGTCGAAATTCTGCTTTTCTTTCGGAATGCCCAGATGCAGTTTGTCGGCATTATAGAAAAACAAGATAGCTCGCAGAAGGGTACTCTTTCCCACTCCCTGCGTACCAATGAAATGCACATTGCCGTCCATCCGGATTTCGGCATAAGGAATATGCGCACTATTCAGGAATATGACTTTATTCAGGTATCTCATCGCTTGTATCCTCCAATATCGTGATGCAGTCCACCATTTCTTCCATATAGTGGAATGCGGTTAGTACTTTATAGGTTTCATCGTGCTCGTTCTCCAGTTCAATCATCCCAGCCTTTTCCAGCTCTGCCACCAGTTTCTCTACAACCTCTCCGAATTTCTTCTTGTCGGAAAACAAGCGGGAAGCCTTTTCCTTCAGTTCCATGTTACATCCTATCTGCACCTCAATATCTGCCCGTCGGAACAGGAATCCGGGACCAAAAGCCGAATGATACGTTTTCAGGAAGCTCAGGTAATCAATCCATTTGCCTACAGCTTCCAGCTTTCGTTCCAAATCGACCCGGGTTTCCTGACGTGTAAAAAGGTAATATCCGTTACCCGCTTCCAAATAGAAGCCGATGCCTTTATAATAATCGTAATACTCCGTAAAATCTTCTTCAAGCGCATCATAGTACCGCTTGACGGTTGACGAGACACTATTGGCGGAAATAAATCCTCCCCTGCTCAGAATATTGAATATTTCTTCCGTGTATTTCATCGTTTTATCAAGTATGATTAAGGGTTTTGTCGTAAATAAATCAAAGGGTACTCCACCTCAGAGGTTGACTCATGACGGTCGGTAAAATCCAGCTCATCCGCATACTGTGAAGCCAGCTGGCAGAAAAAAAGCAGCTTGTCTTCTTCCGCCACCGACTTGCCATAGGAATAGTTCATTACGAACCGGAACAAATGTGTACCAGAGGCAGCAAAGGCATTGAATACTTCCTGCAAGTTGACCCTGTCCATTACCTCACCTGCCTGTGACAGATAACTTTCCGGAATAGCTCCGGCTACATTCCGCGGACCACGTGAGTCCTGCTTCCGCCGCGACATCACCTTACGAATCAACTCCAATGCCACTTCAGAAGTATGCAGATTTGACAGAGACAACTTGATGCGATAGTTGGGCTGCGGTTCCATCCACACCGGATTCTTTTCGCCAATGACCCGGCGAATATCTGTATTCTCTTCAAGCAAGAACTGATCGCGCAGGTACTTCAATCGCCTTACCTTTTCAAAAATACGATTCTGGTAGGCTATCAAGTTCAAGTAATGAATAATCTGTTTTTCTATTTCAATCAGATTATGATACGAATCGTTCAGCTGAAGCTTTACATCACTCACCACAGCCCGCATCTGTACATCCATAGCCACACGGAAAAAGGTAGGCTGCTGTGAGTCTATCACTTCTTCACTCCGAGTTATAAGCAAAGCTATGTTACGCCGTTTTTCATCCAGTTTTTTCAATTTGGCCAGTTTCACCTGATAATTTGGTTCCGTTTTATAAGTTACATCCAAATTACGTTTCAAGTCCATCACATTACGTACGGTAGCCAGTGCAATGTTTTTCAAACAACGTCTCACCTCTCGCTGATACGCATACTTCCGCTGTTCATTGTTCTCCTTCAGGAAATAATCGATGTTATCATTCAAATGATTCAGATAATCTTGCACGAACGACACATTGATTTCCTCGTTTATTTGCAGAACCTCTTCGAAAAACTTCAAGTACAAGTCTTCCATTTCCAGGAAATCACCGCTTTCTCGCAGCACACCGTATTCAATAAGAAAACGAATACGCTCTTCCTTGTATTCAGTTAATTCAAGGGCATAATCATAACGGAATGAGAGCTGTTTACGTTTGTAAAACATTTCCTTGAGCAACACTTTTTCACGCTCAAACATTTTCACAAGTTCATCTATAGAACGGAATGTATTCATCGTATCAAATATAATGTCATTAAAGCAAAGGCGTTTTTAGCAAAGATAGGGATTATCCGGAAATCTCCACCAAATATCGTTATCTTTTCATAAGACGGGATGCGGTTCAGCATCGTCTTTTCTCAAAAGCGGGCTTCGGGTTTGACACTGCATTCACCTTTTTGTATCTTTGCGCCAAACTAGCTGCTACATGAAAAGTACGAAACAAGACATAAAACGCATGCAGTGGGAAAACGACCCGCTCTACCGGCTGATAAGAACCATCAAGAATGTGATGGACCGATACTACCTCGATCCTCTCATCGGACTGTTCTTTCCGACAGCGGGTGATATTTTCTCTTCGGCCATGACACTGCCCTTTCTCACGGTGTCGCTGTTCAAAATCAAGTCTATTCCCCTCACCCTGGCCATCCTCTACAACATGCTGGTGGACATGATGCTGGGTATCATTCCACTCTGGATTGGCGACCTGCTGGATATTTTCAGCCGTCGTACGCGAAAAACTACCGGTTGATTGTGGGGTTCGTGGAAGGTGACAAAGAGGTGATTCAAGAAGTAAACCGCAAGGCTGTGCTGACAGCCGTGGGCATCCTGGTGCTGTGCGTAATTATCTACTGGGTGGCCAAACTGGCGGTCTACCTGACTACGGCGCTATGGACACGGATAAGCGGACTGTTTTAAGTATCCCGGAAAATACGTACCTTTACGCCAAAATCATTCATAATGGGAAAGAAAGAATACATGCAGGCCAACAAGGACTGGCTGGCCGAAAAGGCAAAGGAAGAGGGAGTGATGCCGCTCCCGAAGGGTATCTACTACAAGGTGCTAGTATCGGGAAAGAACGACGGAAAGCATCCCACACCGCGGAGTATCGTCACCGCGCACTACACGGGATGGACCATCAACGGCAAGAAGTTTGACAGCAGCCGCAGCGGTGCGCCCGTAGCCTTCCGCCTGAGCGACCTGATTGAGGGATGGATTATCGCCATGCAGCAGATGTGTGTGGGCGACAAATGGGAGGTGTACATCCCGTCGGAAATGGGATACGGCAAGTTCTCACAGCCCAGCATCCCCGGCGGCTCCACCTTGATTTTTGAGATTGAACTGTTTGGAATAGCCTGAGTGCAGGCTACTCCAATACTAAAAGGGTTATCGAATATTACTTATTCTCTGAGAAGTAGGCTTTGGCAAAATCACATTCTGTCTTCGAAAAACATTACACATTTCTGCACAACTTGCCAAGCAATTCTTTATCTTGCGCAATCATTTCATTCATCTCGATATGCGTGCACGCTTCCTCACGTAAAAGTCGCGCACTGGAAGACTGTTCCGACAGATTCCACGTAAGTAACACCACGTGAATCTTCAGCGATTTCAACTTCTTGACCAGCATTTCGTGGTCGGCATCTCCCGTAATCAGCACTACATAATCAAATTCGCGGAACACGGAAAGCTCATAGGCCTCCAAAGCAAACCACACATCTATCCCCTTTTCTACGACCGTAATATCTCCATCTCTCTGTACTTCCCGCAGGTGCTTGTAATGGAAAATTACATCATTTTCAATCAGACTGTCTTCAAACTTTCGCTCGGAAAACAACAGATGTTTGCTATTGGCATCATTCACCCGATAACGCCCCCGGAAATAATGGCTTTCTGTAATGTAACAATTGGTTATTTCCAACCCACTCCGACGCGCAATCTCCGCACGAATAAAATCAAACAAGGATTTGATTTTAATATTTAAAGACAATTGATCGGACAAGGCCTCATTTATCTTTGAAAAATAGCCCCCATCTATGAAAATACCGATTGATTTTGATTCTGTTATCATTGTTGTTATATGTTTTTGATAGTAATATCGCAAGGTAGGACATCTTTCAATAGCAGGCAACTGAAAATAAAAGAAAAATCGCAGACATGTATCTAAAACATATTTTTCATGCAGTTCCTTTAAATTCCTTTCTCTTCTTTGAAAAGATTATCAGAGCAACCTGATGGGCCTGCTTCTTCGAACAACCGTTCCATCCTTTTCCAATGGGGTTACAAGCTCATAGTCCCCGGTGTCATCATTTAATTGCAAGATGACCAGCTGACCGTTTTTAGGCGAACGCATCTGTTCAAACTCTTCCACGGTGAGATGAAACCAGCGCATGACGAACAAGCGTATGGCCAGTGAATGGGTTATCAGCACACAATTTTGTGGATAATCTTCACGCAAGAAGTCACGATGAAGCGAACCTAAGAGGTCATTGATACGGTCGTACACATCCGTGCCGGCTTCTCCTCCCGGAAAACGGTAGTAGAAAATGCCATAGTCCCTGCGCTCTTTCTTCAGTTGCTGCAACTCGGCATACGTGCGAAGGTATCCCCATTCCTGTTCACGCAAACGAGGTTCCTCGCTGTATTCAAACTGGTTTCTCGGGAAGCTGCGGGCTATGTTCTCAAAGGTGGAACGGGTACGCCAAAATGGAGAAACATAAAAATACATAGATTCCTCATCCACCAGTTCCCTCAACTTTTGTCCGGCTTCACGGGCCTGAGCTACTCCTTTTTCTGTCAGTTCAATGGTATAATCCGGTTCTGTGGCAAATTTGCTTTCGTCGGTATTGGCATGGCATTCTCCATGACGTATAAGAATAATTCGATGTGGTTTCATAAAAGATTTTTTATTTTATCATTCTTTTTCATCTTTCTAAATATGTACGATGTATAAAATGCAATATAGAAATTTTTTCTTACATTTGACCATAAGATGTGATGAAACGATTCATATACATATTTATCATGCTGCTTTGGATGATTTCTTATGCCACGGCACAAGAGTCTCTTCCCTGCAGGGGAACCGCAACCACCGTATTGAACGTGCGTTCCGGACCCGGCATCAGCTATGCGCGCGTCGGACAGCTCAGTCGCGGACAGGAGGTCAATGTCATTCAGAAATCAAGCAACAACTGGGTACAGATTGAGTTCGGTTCACAAAGGGGATATGCCTACTCCAAATACCTGAAATTCTCTCCTTTGCCCCAAAAGGCAAACTCTCCGCCTGCCAAATCGTCTTCCGGTTCTTCCTCATGGAGTTTCTGGTCAATAGTATGGAACATCATTACCTGGGGACTAGGTATTTATTTGGGACTGGTGGTGCTGTACTGGCTGCTGAAAATACTCATTATCTCCTATTTCATCGTATCGGCCAGCCTTACCTTTACGTTCAGGCTGTTGAGTCTTCCTTTCTTCTTTCTTAATGCCCTGCAGCGATACCTGGCAAAGCCCTGGTTTATCTTCTTCAAGAAAAACCGTTTCAGCAACGCCACCAATGAGAACCTGCGTTTCATTTTCTATTTCCTGCAATTCCCGTTCTATGTCCTGCTGTTTCCATTGAGAATTGTCAATGCTGTCTTTTTCAATCTCCTGGTACATTGTTCCTTCGAAATGTTCAATTATGTGATGGAAGTAATTTTACCCTCAGAAGACAAGGAAGGGCATGACGATTTTATCCGATGGATTTTGTTCTTACCCTACAGAATCATCAAATACGTGGTATGGCATGGCTCGCTGACCATCATTGAAAGCGCGATATGGACGGTAATAGAAGTCTTTTTACCTACTCTGACCCTCTTTCACGGTACCTCCAATGACGCAGCCGAATCCATCGTAGCGTGCCCTAATCGGGGAAGTTACCGGGGACGAGATGTAGGAATCTGGCGCGTAGGTGGCGGTAATTATGCTGGAAACGGCATTTATTTTGCACCGGCACGCAGTACGGCCCGACATTATTCCGCAGGAGCCATCATCGTCTGTCGCGTAACACTGGGAAGCACGCTCGACCTTGGCATGGCGCCTTATCATGTGTATTATCAATGCGGAAAGCCCAACGCGCTGGAAGCTACCCGCTGGGGACTGGAGAATAATTATGTGACGGGAGAATGGTGGCGTCCCGATGAAGGATGGTGGGAATACTGCATGTACGACTGGCAGAACCGCTACAACTACAGCTGGCGCATACGTCCGCTTTATGTAATCGATCTTGACAGCGGCTACATACAGCGCATCCCCGGTGGCATGTGCCACTGGCTTTTCCGGAAAATGGTCATCATGGACTTGCTAAATTCCATGCTCGGCGATTAAAAAAATGCGGGAAACGACTTGTCTACCGTTCCCCGCATTTTCATATTGTTTACAGCGCAGCCTTCAGAATGGAAAGGATGTCCTGTTCGTTCAGCGGAGCAAACGTGCCCGGTGCGTCCAGTCCCTCATTCACAGCAATGTGATGTGCCATTTCTTCCAGACGGGAATCGTCAATGCCTACCTCACGCAAGGTCATCGGCATGCCCAGACTCTTGAAGAACTGTGCGGTACGTGCGATGGTCTGCTCGGCAATTTCCGACGGAGCCTGATCGGCAGCCAGTCCGAAGACGTTCACACCAAATTTCACGATGCGTTCCTGTGTGCGCTCGTTGAGCACGTGGCGCATCCAGTGTGGTGTAATGATGGCCAGACCTTCTCCATGCGTAATGTCATAATATCCCGACAAGGCATGTTCGATGCCGTGCATGGGCCAGGGAGAACAGCCGGTACCGAGGGCCAGCAGACCGTTGCAGCCAAAGGTGCAGGCATACATGATTTCGGCACGTGCTTCGTAATCGTCCGGTTTCTCCAGTGCAATCGGAGCATATTTCATCAGGGTCTTTACCAACGTTTCACAGAAACCGTCGGCCACGGAATTGGAGGCATGAGTGAAATACTGTTCCATCACATGGTTGATGGCATCGGCTACTCCTGCTGCCGTGTGCTTGGCATTGACCGTGAAGGTGTAGGTCGGGTCAAGGAAAGAGCAGGCCGGGAACAGATGCGGGTCGATATAAGCCACCTTGTCGTTGGTCTCTGTGCGGGAAATGACTCCTCCGGCATCGTACTCACTGCCTGTAGCGGCCAGGGTAAGGATGTCCACAATAGGCAGTGCAGCCAGCGTAGGAGCCTTGCCGATAATCAAGTCCCAGGTCTCGCCGTCGTATTTGGCACCTCCGGCAATGGCTTTCGAACAGTCGAGTACCGAACCGCCACCCACAGAAAGAATCACGTCAATCTGCTGTTCCTTGCAGATGCGTACGCCTTCCACTACACTGGTAGAGTATTTCGGGTTCGGCTCAATCCCACCCAGTTCAAAGATTTCAAAGTCTTTCAACAGTTCTTTCACGCGGTCGTACAGGCCGATACGTTTGATGCTTCCGCCACCGTATGTCAACAGGATGCGACGTCCGAACGGGCGCATCACCTCTGGCAGTCCAGCCTCTACATCCCGGCCAAAAATCAGACGGGTCGGGGTTTGATAGTCAAAGTTCTTCATTGTTTGTTCCTTTTTGTCGTTTTAATTATGGATGTGGCAAAATTACGCAAAAGAAACCATAGACAATGATACAAATTACCGATGTTTCTACCCCAATGCTCGATTTTACATTTGTTTTATATCTGCCATTCTATAACACGGATATAGGTATTCCCGAGAATAAGTATTACATTTGCCCGAAAATAAAATTGACAGATGATGAAAGAAGAAGTGATAGAACTGGACACAGTGGATAAATACAACAAATTCTTCAAAGTGGAGACGTATCATCCCATGGTTACCGTGGTAGACCTTTCAAAGATTACTCAGCCTGCACAGCCATTTACCATAAATTATGGCATCTATGCCTTGTTTCTGAAAGATACGCTCTGCGGAGACATTACCTACGGCCGGCAGCCTTACGACTACCAGGAAGGAACCATTGTCTGTTTTGCACCGGGACAGGTGGCTTCCATCCACGCGCAGGAAGGAACGCGTCCCACCGGATACGGACTGCTCTTCCATCCGGATTTTATTCGCGGTACCCAACTGGGACACGACATCCGGAATTATTCTTTCTTCTCTTACGAAGCCCGCGAAGCCTTGCACCTCTCGGAAGAAGAACGGCACACGGTGATAGACTGCCTGCATAAAATCGATACGGAGCTGAGACGTCCTGCAGACAAGCACAGCCGGCGGCTGATTACGGCCAACATCGGACTGCTGCTGGATTACTGCATGCGTTTCTATGAACGGCAGTTCACCACACGCGAAGCCTCCAACAAGGACATCATCGTACGCTTTGAGCAGTTGTTGGATGAGTACTTCGACGGACAGACACCTCAGGAAGAAGGATTGCCTACGGTGAAATATTTTGCTGAACGGGTATTCCTCTCGCCCAACTATTTCGGTGACATGATCAGTAAACAGACGGGTAAGACGGCTTCCGAGTATATCCAGTCAAAGGTAGTGGAAAGAGCCAAGGACATGCTGCTTTCTACCACCAAGCCCATGAGTGAGATTGCCTACAGCCTGGGCTTCCAGTATCCGCAGCACATGAGCCGCATGTTCAAGCGGGTGGTAGGTCACAGCCCCAATGAATACAGAACGCAGCAAAGGGGCTGAACCGTCCTTTTTACTTGTTCTTCTGATTATCCTCCGCATACTTGGAAGGAGACACGCCGAACATGTCCGTAAAATGCTTGCGGAACGTGGGCAGGTCATTGAAGCCCACGCGCTCGGCTACCTCCGTGACCGGGAGACTGGTTTCCATCAGCAGGAATGCGGCCTGCGTCATGCGGATGTGGCGAATCAGTTCCACAGCCGACAGGTCAGTGTGCTGCTTCAGTTTGCGGTAGAGCGTAGCCTGACTCATGTGGAGTTCTCCGGCCAGCACCTTGACATTGAACTCCGGATTGCTGGCATGGCCCTCGATGCACGACAGCACCTGTTGCATGAACTCACTTTCGGTGCCTTCGGGTTTCTCTGCCGATACGGAAGAAGCATGTAGCAGCGTACGGGTGTAAATCTGCTTCAGGCGACGGCGCATGTCGAGCAGATGGGCCACCTTGGCCAGCAGCACTTCCGGATTGAACGGTTTACGCACATAATCGTCGGCTCCACGATAAGAAGCTTCCACACTATCCTTATCCTCTGCCTTGGCCGTAAGCAGCAGAATGGGAATGTGAGCCGTTTCCTTCCGCTTGCGCAGCTCGGCACAGCAGGTAAATCCGTCCATCACCGGCATCATCACATCCGACAGTACCAGGTCGGGTACCTGTTCCACGGCCACCTTCACTCCCTCTTCCCCGTTCTCCGCTTCCAGTACCCGATAGTGTTTCTTCATCAGGTCGCGCAGGTAACGGCGCATGTCGGTATTGTCTTCTATGATAAGCACCGTCTGACGGGCGGCGGTACGTTCTTCCTCCGTTTTCTGCGAGGTTTCTTCCGCTTCCGGCAACAGCATCAGGTCTGAGATACTTTCTCTTCCCTTTTCTTTATCATCCGCATCCGGAGTTTCATCCCACGTGCAGTCGTCTTCTTCGAAATGCGATTTTCCTTCGGGCAGGTACACAGCGAACGATGTTCCTTTTCCCGATTCACTCTCCACGTTCACTCGTCCGTGATGCATCTCCACGATGTGCTTCACAATTTTCAGTCCCACTCCCATGCGGGTAGAGACTGCCGGATCTGCATCGCCGGTTACGAAAGGCTCAAAAATATGCTGCAGCAATCCGGCATCTATTCCTTTTCCGGTATCCGTCACCGAAATGCAGCAGAAAGGTTTCTGATCGAACTCCTTCCGTTCTACCGAGAGACTGATTTTTCCTCCTTCGGGTGTGTATTTAAAGGCATTCGAAATCAGGTTCTGAATGACTGATGAAAGTTTCTCCCGATCGACCCATACCGTAATATGTTCTGACCCCTGCACCCATGCATACGTTATCCTGCGTTCGGCTGCCAGCGGCTGAAAACCTTCTGCCACATTCCTCATCAGGGATAGCACGTCTACCGCAGACAGACGCAACTTCACCATGCCCGCTTCTGCTTTCTGGATATACAGCAAACGGTCGGTAAGGGTATGCAGTCCTTCGGCATACTTGAACATGACGGACAGACGACTATAAAACGGATGTGCGGGTGTAATTTTGGAGAGCAGTTCACGCAGCGGAGACAAGATAAGGGTAAGCGGAGTGCGCAGTTCATGGGCTGCCATCGTGAAGAAAGCCTCACGCTCCTTGCGAAGTTCCACTTCCTTGTTTCGCTCCATATTGACCGTAAACAGTTCATGCTCCAGGCGCAGTTCATATTGTATCCGCTTTTGCTTCAACCGCACACGATGCAGGTAAATCAGCACGATACTGATCAGCCCAGCCGCTACAAGCAGACGGAACCAGAGAGTTTCACTCCAGTGAGGAGCAATCACCACCTTCAGGGTACTGACATCCCCTTCACTCTGGTCCTGGAAAATGGTCTTCACCTGAAAGGTATAGGTACCGGCCGGCAAACGGTCGTACGAGATTTTTTCTCCTTCATCGGCCATAATCCATTCCTCCTGATAAGGATACAGGCGGAAAAGGTATTTCTGGAGTTTGGTCAGATAGAGCAAGTTAGTAAACAGCAGGGAGAAACTGCGGTTTTCATGTGTCAGGTGCAGTTCGGAAGTATAAAGCAACGACTGGGGCAACACCACCTGCCCGTTGACCTTCTGCCCAATTTGTACGGGGGTATGGTTCACTTCCAGGTCGGTAAAAATCACCCGTCCCTTTTCCTTCGGATAATTAAAGCGAAGGTCGGAAGGACGGAAATAGGTCAGCATGCTGTGGTTTCCCCAGAAAAGGAAGTCCTTGCCAAAAAAGACAGAGCGGTTGCTTCCCGAAATATAATAGTTATAGAATGACTGCAAGTAACGGCTCAGACGGGAAATTCCGGAGTTGGAGCCTACCCAAAGAGAGTGGTCGTTGTCTTCGGCCAGTGCGGTCACGAAATTGCTGCACAGTCCCTGGGCGGTAGTATAACGGGTCAGGATGCTGTCTCCTTCCGGCGAACAGGCCACCAGACCGCTTCCGGCGTATCCTGCCCACAGCTTCTTGTCTGTCCCATACAGCAAGGCACGGACTTCGATTTCTGTATCCGGCATACCGGCTCTGGCTTCATATCCGGCATGTGTCCGTAGCACCTTGGTACCACTCATCCACAGCCGAAGCAAGCCTCTTCCGGTTCCCAGCCATAAAGTCTGATTATCTCCTGCCGCCAACGCACGTATATGGATATGATCCGGAATTTGCGGATTACTCCAGCCGATGTGCGTTGAAGTTCCCCGCTGAAAGTCCACCCAGTATAACCCGTCGCTAGTACCCGCCCAGCACTGTTCGTCCGAAACCATAAGCAGGCTCCATACCACTGGAGAAGGCTGTCCGAGAGTGCCAATCCGCATGTCATCCCATTTCCGGTCTTTTCCGTAACGAAGCACCCGTCCGTCCTGCGTACCGAACCAAAAACCTCCATTCTTGTCCGACGAACTGCAAAGCACGGTTTTCAGGCCGGGAATACCGGTATCAAATGATTCAAACGACAGCGTATGCGACACGTCAAAAGGCTGCGTGCTCCGCAACACGCCCTTGTGAAACGTAGCCAGCCAGACGTAACCTTCTTCGTCCATCTGGATGCCACAGATTTCATTGGAACGTGTCTGTGCATACTGGTGATAAAACAGCTGGCGCAGGTCGGAAAACAGCACCCCTCCTCCTTCGGTGCCAATCCACAACAATCCTTCCTCGTCGTAATAGCCCGAAATCATGCGTGTTTCGAAATATTGTTTCCCGTTATGAAGGAAAGACTGAAAATCGCGCAACTTGATTTCCCGTTCCGGCGTAAGACTCAACAAAGTATATCCGTTCCATGTAACGGCCAGGTACCGGGAATTTCCTATCGGGAGCAAGCGAAAGACATCGTTATGCGACAGCTGCTCCCCCATTCTTTCTGAAATATATTGCCAGTGATGCAACTTTCCGTTTGTCAGGTCATAACCATACAATCCGTCGCCCACGGTAGGAATCCAGATGAACGAATCACCGTTCAGTACAGAGGAGACCCACTTACTAGACGACAACTGCCCGTCACAAACTTTCTTCAACTGCTTTTGCCCGGGGGTAAAACGATAGACCGTTCCATTCCGGCTTGCACAATATAACGCTTTACCATCTTCTGCCATACACAGCACCACAAACGGATCACTTTGTAAATTGTTCACCACATGACGCACAGAAACAAACGCTGTGTCCTGCACATAGGAGGACAGAAAAGTAACCTCCGACAGTTCACCGGAAGATACGCCCCAGCAACTGCCGTCAGAATCGGCCACAAAATCGGCGAACATCACAGGCTGTTTACTCACCGAATCGCATACCTGAAGAAAACGTTCGTATTTCTTGTCGAACAAGAACAGGTTCTGCTCCGAACGGAGAAGCAGGTAATCCGTATCCAGCGACACCACCCTGTCAATTCTCCGGTAAGAAATTCCCGGCATCCGGAACACTTTGAAGGTAAGTCCGTCGTAACGGTTCAGTCCGCTACCGGTTCCGAACCACATGAAGCCTTCCGTATCTTTTGCCACGGAATGAATGTCGTTGTCCGACAATCCGTCATTCATATTCAATACCTGAAAATCCTTCTCGGAAAGTGTCTGTGCACCCGCCGGAAGAAGCGAGGAAATACAAAGAAAAAATACAATGAGCAGGCAGAATTTATTTTTCATTTCTCAGATTAAGCTATGTAATGGTTGCGCAAAGAAACAAAAATCTTGTCTAAAAAGTCAGAATACCGGTAAAAAAAACAGTTTTTACCCCCATAAAAATGCAGATAAGAAGAATACCGACTGTTAATGCAACGTTTACCCACCGCCCTTACACCATTTATTTCGGAGATTTGCGACAGGGAAACCTGAAAACTTATTTAACCATCTAAATATAAACTTTAATCTTAAAACCATGAGTCACATGAAAACACAATTCATCTCTCTGCTCATAGCCTTGCTGGCGGGACTATTACCACTGCAAGCGCAACAGGTGAGCATCTCCGGAATTGTTACAGACAAGAAACTGAATGAGCCCATCATCGGAGCTTCAGTAGTAGTTAAAGGTACAAGCAACGGTTGTATCACCGACTGCATTAGCCAATGTATCTTCCGAAGAAACCTTGGTCATTTCATTCATTGGTTATCAAACACAAGAAGTTCCGGTAAACAATTAGCGGAAGTTTTTCATCAACTTAAGAGAGGGCTCACAACAACTGCAAGAAGTAGTGGTAATGGCAATGGGTTATGGTGGTGTCCGCTGCAAACACCTAACAGGTTCTATCGTTAAAGCAGACATCAAGTTATTTGGGGATATTCCTAAAAAAATAAAATGTAAGAGGGTGCACTTCATCTTGAACAA
>ENA-OUQK01000984-OUQK01000984.1-human-gut-metagenome-genome-assembly--contig:-NODE-984-length-15651-cov-5.044627_pt1 | contig 15651 bp, 8 predicted proteins | sample MGYA00237954_ERZ548842 | MGnify/ENA primary metagenome ERZ548842 (study PRJEB26490, sample SAMN05194704) | human gut metagenome | biome: terrestrial biome; feature: human-associated habitat; material... | reverse complement strand
GGAAGGTGGCATCGCCGCAGGCGATGACGGAAGAGGTAATTTTCGAGGGAGCTGTCAAAGCCGCAGGCTTTGACTGAGGGAGTTTTTATCACGCACTTACAATATACCCCCCCCCGTATGGTGATTTTGCCCATATTTTTGTACCAAATTTTGGCAGATGCGGCAGGCGAAAATGCTTTATTTCCGTAAACTTTAGTGTTATACTCAACTTGGTCTTTTGTCCGTTCCGGTTGTTCCGTTTGGGGGTATAGCCGGATAAATCGATCAACAAAGGAGAGGATATCATGAAAAAACGCATCGTGAGCATGATACTGGCGCTCAGTATGGTGCTCTCCATCCTCCCGGTATCTGCATTTGCAGATGCTGGGACGTCTGCTGCGGCAGCAGAGACGACAGCTGCCGGTACGAACGAGGAAACAACAAATCCCGTCGTTACGATCGAGATCGGCGCGGACGGTCTGCCCGAAGAGAAGTCCGGCACCGGCTGGAGCTACGACAGCTCCAACAACTGGCTGGCCATTGCCGGCGTTGCAAATGCAAAGACAGAGTATATTCTGGATGGCGATGCCAGCTGCAATGTGGCCATCTCGACTTCCAGCAATGAAGTATATCTGCTGGACGGCGTGGTCAATGGCCAGCTTTGGATCAAGAACCCGAATGCCTGCGTTCTGGGCGGCAGCTACGCCGAAGCAGTGCTGGAAAACGGCACCATTGACGGCGGCACCTACGGTAAGCTGACCGAGAACGGCGGCAGCGTCACGGGCGGCTATTTCAAGGATATTTCCGGCCTGAAGTCTGCTACGCAGCAGCAGGCACACAAGCTGATCCTGCCGGAGGGCTGCACCCTGAACGGCCAGCCGGTGACCGGGGATGTGTATATGCTCAAGCGGTACAGCGAGCACAGCCTGAAGCTGGAGGTGCAGTACGCCCCCGGCTGCGTTGCATGGGCGGCAGCAATCGGTGGTATGTCCGACATCCGCTCCCTGCCTGTAGGTATCAGCAACGCCTCCTTGAACGGCTGTGGCACGATTTCCATCAGTGCAGACGGTACAACGATCTCTGCCGAGGTCAGTATGTTCCCGCAGCTTTCTTCAAAGAGCAACGCGCCTGTAGCACTGACCCCGATCCCGTCCATGGACAAGGAACTGAGTTTTACCGGTGAGGGTCTGCCCGATGTGAACGGTGTGCCCTGTGTGTACAATCTGAACGAGGACATCTATCAGGTCTGCAAATACTATGGCAAGGGCTGGACTTATACCTGCTACCCCAATATCGCCAGTGCGACCGGACAACTGAAGCTTGGGGATCAGGGCGGTAAGGAGATCAATTTCAGCCAGCTGAGCGCAGTGCCCATCAACTGCTATGTCGAGCTTTCGAATGCTACCGTGACCGGCGGCATCATCCGTCAGGCTAACTTCAAAAATGTCACGATCGAGGGCAGCACCTTTGATTACCTCTACTGCGCGGGCAAGTGCACCATTTCCAATGTAGTGGCCCAGAGCTTCGAGTGGGATGGCGGCGACCTTGCCATTTCCGACACCGTTCTGTGCAAGCTGTCTGGCAACGGCATAGAGAATGCGCTTGCCGATGGCCAGAAGCTCAGCAAGCTGACCGTGCGCAACGGCGGTGTGACTGCGATCAACGGCAGAGACCTGCCCAGTTCTGTCAATACCATCTATCTGGTGGGCAATGCCAGCGCAGAGCTTACCCTGAACACCGATGTATACAGCATCAACGGTGCAGCGGCCAACAGTTACAATGAACAGACCCATGCCGAGGGCAATGTACTGCATATCACCGGCAACAACGATGGCAAGGAGATTCTGGTAAATCAGGCTGGCGATGCCAGCAACCTCAAGCCCCTGCGCATTACCGAAGAAGGTAAGCCCGACACGGACGGTGTGACCCCGCATTCCTTGAACCAGGATGGTGTGACCGGCGATATCTATGAGGGTCTTGGCTGGCAGTACCTTGTGGTCGAGGATGGTTATAGAACGATGTCGGGGCTTATCCTCACCAGCCCCGATGGCAGCAGCCCGGTGGATCTGACCTCGGATACCATCAACCCCCATCATGCAGCTATTGCACCCGATCAGATCATGCTGACGGATGTGACGGTTACGGACATTCAGGCAGGCGCGCCTATTACCGCCCAGAACGCCATTATTGAGGGCGGCACTTTCCAGAAGGCTGTCCACGCGGATGAAAACAGCAGCATCACCGGCGGCACCTTCCAGGAGAGCGTCGAAGCTAATGGAACCATCGCCAACGGCATCTTCAAGAAGAGCGTCCAAGCTTACGGCAAGATCACCGGCGGTCAGTTCGACGCGGATGTCACTTTGGGCTATAGCGGCACCATCACCGGCGGCACCTTCCAGAAGAGCGTCGAAGCTTACGGCGAGATCACCGATGGTCAGTTCGGCGCGGAGGTCACTTTGGGCTATAACGGCACCATCACCGGCGGTACCTTCCAGAAGAATGTTAAGGCTAGTGGCACCATCACCGGCGGCCAGTTCAACGCAACTGTCCAGTTGGATAGTAGTAACGCCCAGATCCTCGGCGGCGTATTCAACAATATCAAGCTGCCCGACTATTATACATCGGAAGGAACGGTCATCCGAAATGCCGTGATCACCGGCAGCCTGATGGCGGATACTTCCAGCAAGGCTGCTGTTTCCGATACGGTGAGCTTTAGCCCCATCGAAAGTCAGCACCTTGCTAATGGTCAGCACCTGAGCAAGCTGATCGTTGCAGACGACGGCACGGTGAAAAGCGTAAACGGCGTGACGAAGGAAGCCACGGAGCTTTACCTTGTCGGCAATGTCAACGTGGATATCACCTTCAGCAAGCCGGTCACGAACATTAATGGCGCTGAGGTCAACGCTTATAACGGCGCACAGCTTTCCGCAGACGGCATGACCCTGACCCTGACCGCCCTGAATGACGGCAATCCCATTGTGGTGAACCAGAGCGAAGGAAAGCTGCCCTTCTCTGTCCTGAGCGAGCATGACTTTACCTTTGAAGAAACGACGGAGGGTACAAAGGTTACCTGCTATCAGGAGGGCGTGGGCAAGCTGAGCCTTGTCTATGTGCGCACCTACGATGATGCGGAGTTTACCAGTATGCCCTATGGCGAGCCGGACAACTATGGCATCTATAAAAAGCGCGTTGTAGCCGAAGAGGGCGAAAAGTACACGAGCGGTTGGGTCGATATCGGCGAAACCGTGATCAAGTATACCCCGGCTCTCACTGACTTCGAATGGGATGTCAAGACCGGCACGGTGACCTATAGAGATACCAGCAAGCGGTATTTCGGCGAGGAAGTCCCGCAGGCTGAACTTCGGTACTACGACGAACCAAACTCTTACTTCTCCTCTGTGCCTACCGAGGTGGGTACCTACGAAGTTCGCCTTGCGGTGAACGGTAACAACTACTATAATGGCAATCAGGATAACGATTACCAGTATCCGTTAGTCGGGCAGTACACCGTCCGCTACACGCCCGTAGCCACAGACTTTACCTACGATGCTGCGCAGAACACGGTGACCTACAATGGCAAAAAGTACAACGATGCCGACCCGGATATGACCCTGCTGTACGGCACCAACCGCAGCGATGCCACCGCGACTGTCCCCACCACCCCCGGCAGCTACAATGTGTACGTTCAGGTGACGGCGGACGAGAACTATAACGCGACCATTACCGAAAAGGTGGGCACTTACGTTGTGTCCAATCCGACCCCCGATCCCGACCCGGATCCGAATCCTACTCCCGACCCGGATCCGAATCCGAATCCTACTCCCGACCCGGATCCGAATCCGACTCCCGATCCCGACCCGGATCCGAATCCTACTCCCACTCCCGACCCGGATCCCAATCCTACTCCCACTCCCGACCCGGATCCGACTCCTACTCCGACCCCGACTCCCGATCCTGAGCCGACTCCCACTCCCACTCCCGCACCCGCACCCAGCGATGACGGCGGCGGCGCTATCGTGATGGTAGCCGCTGTGGGCGGCGCAGCCGTTGGCGTAGGCGCTTACATTGCAGGCACCGCCGCCTACCTGAAGAGCGTTCTGCCCGAGGGTGTGGCGATCCCCGCTAACCGTCAGCAGCTGGCTGTTGCACTGTGGACTGCCGCAGGCAAGCCCGCTACCCAGAGCACGGCACTGTTCAACGATGTGGCAGCCGATGCCGCAGAGCTGCAGGCCATCCGCTGGGCAGTGGATACCGGCCTGATGTCTGCACAGGACGGCAGCTTCAAGCCCGGCAGCCGCGTAAGCCGCTTGGAGGTTATCCGCACTTGGAAGACCTATCAGCAGCGCGGCTGAGCCCGCTGACCCGTAACCCCTTATAACCCCGCAGGGACTGCTGCACAGCGCTGTGCAGCAGTCCCTTTTTGCGTTGGCTGGCGTTTTGCGCCGCGATGCCGCCCGGTAAAAGGCATTTCGAGCCATTATTGGGGATTTCGTGCAAAAGCACTCCACTTTTTCTGCCGTCGGTGGTATAATGCAGGGACAGAGATGTACTCTGAAAGCACGTCATTCCCATATTTTCCTATAGAGACAGAAAACCGTCCGGTAACCGCAAGCCGGGCGGTTTTCTGCCTTTTGCGGGTGCGTCCGGCTGCTTTTGCGCCGCCGGGTCGTTTCAACGCATTTGCGGGTCGATTCGTGCCGAAAATCGTCCAAAACGGGCAAATCGTGGTACACTAAGCATGACACAGAACCTCCCTTCCTGATAGGGGCTAAAGGCATCATTACGCCCCGTCAAGCGTGTGACCGGAGCATCGGTCATCCGCGTCCGTGCCCGGCTGAAAAAGCCGCGCCCGGCAAAACATAACAATTGCCATCTCCCGATCGATCCTTTCCAATAAGCACAGCAGAGCCGCCCGGCAACTACCGGACGGCGCTGCTGCGTTATAGGGGAACTCCCTCAGTCAAAGCCTGACGGCTTTGCCAGCTCTCCCCGCAAGCGTCCTCGCCCTCTCAGGCGCTAACGCGCCAGCTCTCCCAAAGGGAGAGCCTCTGGCGAAACCGTATACTTCGCAATTTAACCGGCAACTTTGCCGCCATGCCAAGGCCTCTCCCTTTGGGAGAGGTGGCTGCGAACGCAGTGAGCAGACGGAGAGGGCGAGGATGCTAACCGCAGCGCCGCTCAAGGCACGATGCGGATGCTGGGTGCCGCAACCCGATAGCGGAGGGCATTCCAAATCGTCCTACCTGCAAAAAACATCTGTCACTGCAAGTAAAAATTGCATCCGGCGGCAAAAAGGATTATACTATAAAAAATGTCTGCGGTGCACAGGCCGCAGGGGCAGAGGAGATGAAGCATGAAACGACGGGACTTTTGTAAGGGTCTTGCGGTGACCCTTGCGGCGGGGGCACTGGCTCCCGGTGCGGCGCTGCCGCAGGCCGGGGCGGCTACGGCGCTGGTCGGCCGCGCCGTGCCGGACGACTACTATACCCTGTGGTACCGCAGCGACCGCTGTAGCGCTGACCTGCGGCACGATTACTATTACAGCGACAGCCTGTTCGACCACGCCGCCACAGAGTACGACGATAAGCTGGCACTGGCCACCTTGGGCATGGCTGCGGCTGCGGACAGCTCGTGGGAGAGCGACCAGCGCTATTGGATGACGGGCGAGGTCGGCCGTGCCGCCCATATCCGGGATGCCTTTGCAAAGCTGGGCTTTGCCGAGGTGCAGCTGTTCAACTATACCCACAGCCTGAACGATGCCCCGGACACGGCGGCCTGTGCCGTTGCCCGCAAAACACTGGTGCGCGGCGGCAGACAGGTGACCATCATCGGGGCGTTCGTGCGCGGCTCCGGTTATGGAGCCGAGTGGTCCGGCAACCTTCATGCAGGCTCCGGCAGCGCCCACACGGGTTTTGTAGCAGCGGCGCGGCAGCTGACTGAAAAAATACGCGGATATGTTCAGGCATCGGCCAAGCGCCAGCCGCTGGGTACCCTGAAGCTCTGGATGGGCGGCTACAGCCGTGCCGGCGGCGTAACGAATTTACTGGCGGCGCGTCTGCCCGCCGTGCTGCCGCAGCTGGAAAAGAAAAACACCTTCGTCTATACCTTTGCCGCCCCGGCTGCGCTGGCGGCGGCAGACTGCCCCGAGCTGCAGCAGGACTTTGACAACAACCATACGGCAAGCGGCAGTCTGAAAAAGAACTGGAGCGCCAGCAACATCTTCAACATCATCTCCAGCGGAGATGTGGTCCCCCGGGTGCTGCCCGCAGAGTGGGGCTTCTACCGCAACGGCAACGACCGTTTTCTGCCCGCTACAGTTGTCCCGGAGGAACTGCAGGCGCTGAACGACCGCAGCGCAGGGATGGAGGGCGCACCGCTGGATTTCGGGCGGCTGGCTGTCACCGAGGAGACCGATGCCGTGCTGCAGTCCATGATGACCCTGTTCGGCAGCCGTCAGACCTATCACGAGGACTACGAGGATGCCATGCGCTGTATACTGCAATGCGTGACCACCCGCTCGGAAGCAGAGGTGACCCGGGGCGTCATTCTGGACGATGCTGCCGTGGTGGCGCAGCTGCGCAGTATGGAGCCCATGCAGCAGTTCCCGCAGGAAAAGGTGGAGCGCTGTGTGCAGGCGGCCTCCGCCCTGAGCCGCCCGCTGCTGGAAAAGCTGGGCAATGCAGTGCCGCTGCAGGCACAGCAGATCGTGATCCCCATGCTGGCAGTCGGTCTGTGCTTTGAATTGGACCCGGAGACGCTGCAGCTGGTGTCAGACTTTGTATTGTCCACCATCACGGTAAAGGGGCAGCTGAGCGGCATCCTGAAAACAGTGCTGTGTCACTTTTTGGAAACCTACATTACCCTGCTGGAATACTATGACCCTGCCGACCACGGCATGGAGCCCTATACCCGGCAGGAAGAGCTATAAGCAAAAGGCCGCTGCGCAGACATCGCGCAGCGGCCTTGGCTTTTTACAGATAAGATCAGAACTTGAACAGGTTCAGCCCGGTAACGGGGTCGTACTGGCGGTCTACTGTGCCGTCCAGAACATCCACCACCATCTCACAGGTGGCGCTGACCACCGCCCGGTTCAGATGTCCGCCGAACACCTCGCCCTTGTCGTTGCCGGCGCTCATGTGCAGGTGGGTGTAGAATGCGCCGTTCATGGTGTTGATGGTGCCGGTCAGGGACACGATCTCAAAACTGCCGCTGAAGGTGTTGGCGTAGTATTTCTTCTCCGCTACATTGTATACGCCCACCGTAAAGCTGTTGGTGGCGCCCAGCGCCTGCACGGCGGCAAGGCGGATGTTTTCCTTCAGGGCAAGCTCTTTGACCTGTTCAAGGATCTCTTCGTCCTTGTCGATGCGTACAATGATCTTATTGCCAAAACGTTTGTATTCCATGGAAAAGCATCTCCTTTATGTGGCTTTTTTGTGCGCTGCTCTTTGCCGGGAGCGCGTGCGGATTTATTGATCTTCTGAACCCGATCCAAGTTCTTCCAGCTCTTTTTCGTTTTGGAGATCTTCATTGGTTTTCTCTCCGGTGATAGCACGGTAAGCTTCTTTGATGCCGTTTTTCACTGCCCATTTGATAACGTAATACAGCGCGATCAAAATAAGGATGGCGGTCCCTCCGCTGATGCCTAATTCGTTCCACATGATTCGAGCCTCCAAATTTCAATTTGTTGAACGAAATCGAGTATACCACACCCGCCAAGGAAAGAACACCCCGATAGCGTAAAATTTGCAGGTGGAAACTTGTCGGGGCGGGGACTTGGCAAACCCAACGTGATTGCGCTATAATAGAGCCGTAACAGTTCCACAAAGGTGTGGTAAGGGAGGTGCGGTCATGATCCGGGTGGCAGTCGTAGAGGATGACGCGGAGGTGCAGGGGGTATTGCAGGAGTACATCCGGCGGTATACCCGGCAGTACGGGACAGAATTTGAGGTATCGGTCTTTGCGGACGGGGTGGACATTCTGGAGGATTACCGCGCCGTCTACGATGTTATTTTTCTGGATGTGGAGATGAAGCATCTGGACGGCATGACCACGGCAGAGCGCATCCGGCAGATGGATGCAGACGTCATCCTGATCTTCATCACCAATATGGCGCAGTATGCCATCCGGGGCTACTCGGTGGGAGCGCTGGACTATGTGCTGAAGCCGGTGCCGTATTTTGCATTTTCCGAGCAGCTGAAAAAGGCCGAGAAAAATTTGGCCCGCCGCGCCAGCCACTATCTCATGGTCCCGGTGGAGAGCGGCCTGCGGCGGCTGGACAGCTCCCGGCTGTATTATCTGGAAAGCGAAGGCCACCGGGTGCATTACTACACCGAGGACGGCGATTTTTCGGCACCGGGCACCCTCAAGGCAGTGGAGGAAAAGTTGGCGGGCCGCCCCTTTGCCCGCTGCAACAGCGGCTATCTGGTAAATCTGGCGCAGGTGCAGGCGGTGCAGCAGAACACGGTGCAGGTGGGACCCTATGAGCTGCAGATCAGCCGCCCCAAGCGCAAGGCCTTTCTTGCCGCACTGACCGACTACATCGGAGGCGAGGGCTCATGACCATGCTGCCGAACATCCCCCGCCTGTACACGGCGCTGGCAGAGGTGTTGGCGGTGCTGCTCTACGCCCGCCACCTGCCGCGGAGGTTCCACCGGCAGACCGCGGTCACGGTGGTGTGGGCACTGGTGCTGGGAATCTTTTTGCACAAGACCGGCTATGTGCCGCTGGCGTGGTGGGTGCCCTGTATGCTCTGCGCGGTGCTGCTGCTCTACGGGTACCTGTGGGGCAGCCGGGCGGTCAACTGGCTGGAGGCACTGTACATCACCGCCCGGGCGTTTCTGCTGGCAGAGTTTGCTGCCAGCGCAGAATGGCAGCTGCACTGCTGGCTGTTTCCGCACCGGAGCGGCTTTGACCCGCTGGCGCTGGCGCTGCTGGCGGCGGTCTACGGCGCGGTCTACGGCCTGATGTTCTGGCTGGAGCGCAGCCGTCCGCTGCCCGAAAAGCATCTGGACATCAGCAACAAGGCTGCGCTGGCGGCATTTGTCATGGCGGGCACGGTGTTCGTGGTCAGCAACCTTCTGTTTCTGGGGGAGAGCCCGGCGACCATGAACGTGTTCTGCATCCGCACGCTGGTGGATTTCTGCGGGGTGCTGATCCTGACGCTGCAGCACGAGCAACTGCGGGAGAGCGCGCTGCATCAGGAGCTTTCTGCCATGGACAATGTGCTGCACCGGCAGTACGAACAGTACAAGCGCAGCAAGGAGGGCATCGAGCTCATCAACAGCCGCTACCATGAATTGAAGGTCCAGATCGCTGATATCCGTGCCCAGCGGGACCGCGCCAAGCAGGACGCGGCGCTGGCAAAGATGGAGAACAGCATTCTGCAGTATGAGGCGGAGAACAAGACCGGAAACCCGGTGCTGGACATCCTGCTCACCGCCAAGAGCATGGAATGTCAGGAAAAGCAGATCCGCATGACCAGCGTGGCAGACGGGCATCTGCTGGACCATCTGTCCACCCGGGAGATCTGCACGCTGGTGGGCACCGCGCTGGACAACGCCATTGAAAGCTGCGCCGCCGAGCAGGACCCGGAAAAGCGGCTGATCCGCACGGCGGTGTATGCCCAGAACGGCTTTGTGCTGTTCCGGGTGGAGAACTACTGCAAAAAGCCGGTGGAGCTGGGTGCAGACGGTCTGCCGCTGCGCAGTGCCCACGGCGGTTACGACCTGCGCAGCCTGCGGGCGGCTGCGCAGCAGCACAGCGGCAGCATGACCGTGCACTGGGAGGACGGCTGGTTCACCCTGCGGGTGCTTCTGCCGCAGGCGGGGATTCAACAGACCGAGGGCGGGGAGTGATCCCCGCCCTTTTTGCAATATGCACAAAATCAGGGGCAGTGGAATTGTGAATAAGCACAATAAAAATGAAACCAATTTGAAACTTTTTTCAAATTATGCATCCAAAACGACAGATTGTGAACAAATTGAAAATCCTCCGGCAAGTTCTGCTATCATAAAGCCGAGCTGGCAGGGGCGTCCCCTGCCTTTGTCTGATTCGACAAAACAAGGAGGAGAAAACTATGTTGTCCATCAATATGGATGACGTCATCAAGGTCCTTAACTCGATCAAATCGCAGTTGATCGGCTTTGGTGTCGTAGCAGTTCTGCTGATCGCAGTCATGATCGCCTGCCGTAAGCAGAGCAAGTCCAAAAAGTATCTGATCCGCTGGCAGGCGGGTCTGGGCATGGTGCTGGCGCTGGCTATCACCGTGAACCTGATCCTGACCGGCCCCATGTACTCCATGGTCACCCTTGCCACCGGCGGCGGCAAGGTCAGCGAGGAGAACGTGGCATCCGCTACCCAGCTGTGCGAGAACATTGCCGATGAAGGCATCGTTCTGCTGGATAACGATGGCACCCTGCCCATGGCCAAGAACAGCAAGCTGAACGTCTTTGGCTGGGCTTCCACTAACCCCTGCTACGGCGGCACCGGTTCCGGTGCGCTGTCCGATGCTTACCCCACCGTCACCCTGCTGGAGGGTCTGACCAACGCGGGCTTTGAGCTGAACACCGAACTGAGCGACTTCTACACCTCCTACCGTGCAGACCGCCCGGTGGTGGGTATGTTCTCTCAGGACTGGACCCTGCCGGAGCCGGAGGCTGCACAGTACACCGACGAGATGATGAACAACGCCAAGGCTTTCTCTGATACCGCCATGGTCGTCATCACCCGCGTGGGCGGCGAAGGCGCTGACCTGCCCACCGATGTGTCTCAGGTCACCTACGACGCAGGCCACAGCTACAACGACTTTGAGCCCGGCGACCACTACCTGCAGCTGTCCAAGACCGAGAAGGACATGATCGATCTGGTCTGCAAGAACTTTGATAAGGTCGTTGTGGTCTACAACGGTGCCAACGCCATGGAGCTGGGCTGGGTCAAGGATTACAGCCAGATCAAGAGCGTTGTCTGGTGCGCAGGCACCGGTCAGAGCGGCTTCAACGCACTGGGCTCCATCCTCTGCGGTGATGTGAACCCCTCCGGCCGTACCATCGATACCTTTGTGTACGACCTGACCCAGACCCCCACCGCGAACAACTTTGGCAACTTCAACTACACCAACATGGACGAGTTCAAGGCCAATTCCTTTGGTGCTGATACCATTCCCGCCTTTGTCAACTATGTTGAGGGCATCTATGTCGGCTACAAGTTCTACGAAACTGCTGCCGCTGAGGGTCTCATCGACTACGACAAGACTGTGGTCTATCCCTTCGGCCGCGGCCTGAGCTACACCACCTTCACCCAGAGCCTGAACAGTGTTACCGAAGCTGACGGCACCATCACTGTGGATGTTACCGTCACCAACACCGGTTCTGCTTCCGGCAAGGAGGTCGTGGAGGTCTACTACAATCCCCCGTACACCAACGGCGGCATCGAGAAGGCTTCTGCAAACCTGATCGGCTTTGCAAAGACCTCTGAGCTGGCTCCCGGCGCTTCCGAGAACGTCACCGTTACCTTCAAGGCCGAGGACATGGCTTCCTACGATACCTACGGCAAGGGCTGCTATGTGCTGGAAAAGGGCGATTACGTCATCAGCATCAACGCTGATTCCCACACCGTTCTGGATTCCAAGGTCTACAATGTGGCTTCCGACATCGTCTACGACGCTTCCAACAAGCGTGAGAGCGATGTGGAAGTTGCCGACAACAAGTTCGACTTTGCCGAGGGCAATGTGACCTACCTGTCCCGCGCCGACGGCTTTGCCAACTACGCCGAGGCTACCGCTGCTCCCGCAGACTTTGAGCTGCCGGCAGAGGCTAAGGCAACCTTCTACAACAACTCCAACTGGAACCCCGAGGACTTCAACAACGCCGACGATGTAGCACCCACCACTGGTGCCAAGAACGGCCTGAAGCTGAAGGACATGGTGGGCGTGGATTACAACGATGCCCAGTGGGATGCCTTCCTCGATCAGCTGACCGTGTCCGATATGGACAGCCTGATCGCTCTGGGCGGCTACCAGTCCGTGGCAGTGGATTCCATCGGCAAGGTGCAGGCTGTTGATTGCGACGGCCCCGCCTCCATCAACAACAACTTTACTAAGCAGGGCTCCATCGGTTTCCCCTCCGCTGTGATGATCGCAGCTACCTGGAACACCGATCTGGCACACGACTTCGGCACCTCCATCGGTAAGATGGCTGACGACATGGACGTTTCCGGCTGGTACGCACCGGCTATGAACATCCACCGCTCCGCTTTCGCAGGCCGTAACTTCGAGTACTACTCCGAGGACGGCGTGCTGTCCGGCGCAATGGCTGCCAATGCCATCATGGGCTCTCAGGAGCAGGGCGTCTACGCCTTCATGAAGCACTTCGCCCTGAACGATCAGGAGACCAACCGCTGCGGTATGCTCTGCACCTGGTCCAGCGAGCAGGCCATCCGCGAGATCTACCTCAAGCCCTTCGAGCAGTGCGTCAAGGCAGCTGACTGCCATGCCGTCATGTCCTCCTTCAACTACATCGGCAACACCTACGCCGGCAACTGCTCTGCCCTGCTGAACGATGTTCTGCGCGGCGAGTGGGGCTTCGTGGGCATGGTGCTGACCGACTACTACGGTGTGTACGGCTATCAGGATTCTGACCGCCTGATCCGCAACGGCGGCGACTTCTGCCTGGTGAACTACGACACCGAGACCAACCACCTGACCGATACCACCAGCGCTACCGCTCTGGTGTCCGCACGTCAGGCCTGCAAGAACATCCTGTACACTGTGGCAAACTCCCGTGCTTACTACCCCGAGAACCTGAACCCCGGTATGCCCGGTTGGGAAAAGGTGATGATCGGTGTGGACGTTGTACTGGCAGCCGCTCTGATCGCACTGGAAGTTCTGGTGGTCAAAAAGGGCTATGCAAAGCGCAAGGAAGAGGAAGTCAACGCCTGATTCTAGGCAAGACGCTCTGAACGGACGCAGCACCTGAACTGAAACCAGACCAAAGGCCCGCTGCGTAAAACAGCGGGCCTTTTCTGGATTTGAAAAGGCAAAGAGGAAAATGCCATGAAACACACAGATATCATCAACAGCCTGGATCTGGAACAGAAATGCGCCCTGCTGAGCGGCGGCACGGTGTTCACCACCCGGGCGCTGCCGGGCAAGGGCATCCCCGCCATTACCCTGTCGGACGGCCCCAACGGCGTGCGCAAGCAGGCGGGCGCGGCTGACCATCTGGGCCTGAACCCCAGTGTGCCTGCCACCTGCTTCCCCACCTCGGCTACCGTTGCCAACAGCTGGGACCCCGCACTGGGCGAGGCTGTGGGCGCAGCCATGGGCGAAGAAGCAGCGGCACAGGGCGTGTCGGTGCTGCTGGGCCCCGGCCTGAACATCAAGCGCAGCCCCCTGTGCGGCCGCAACTTCGAGTATTTCTCGGAGGACCCCTACCTTGCCGGTAAGATGGCTGCGGCCTACGTCCGCGGCATCCAGAAAAACGGCATTGCCGCCTGTCCCAAGCACTTTGCGGTGAACAGTCAGGAGCTGCGCCGCATGGCCTCGGATTCCATCGTGGACGAGCGCACCCTGCGGGAAATTTACCTGACCGGCTTCGAGATGGTGGTCAAGGAAGCGCAGCCTAAGACCATCATGTCCGCCTATAACCTTGTCAACGGCACCTACGCCAACGAGAACACCCACCTGCTCATGGATATCCTGCGCGGGGACTGGGGCTTTGACGGCGCAGTGGTCACCGACTGGGGCGGCAGCAACGACCACGCCCTTGGCGTAAAGAACGGATCTACGCTGGAAATGCCCGCCCCCGGTGGGGACGCCATCCGGGAGCTGATGAAAGCAGTGCAGACCGGCAAGATCACCGAAGCGGACGTGGACGCCCGGCTGGACGAACTGCTGGAGCTGGTGTTCACCACCAAGGCGGCAGTGGACGCCGCACCCGGCAAGTTCGATGCCGACGCCCACCACGCACTGGCACGCCGGGCTGCTGCCCAGAGCATCGTGCTGCTGAAGAACGAAAACGGCCTGCTGCCCCTTGCAAAAGGGGAAAAGGTGGCGGTCATCGGCGACTTTGCCCAGACGCCCCGCTATCAGGGCGCAGGCTCCAGCGCCGTCAACTCCATCAAGGTGGATTCCTTTCTGGAATGCCTTGCCGAGAGCGGCCTGAACAGCGTCGGCTACGCCAAGGGCTTTGACCGGCAGGGCAAGCCCGATGAGGCGCTGAAGGCCGAGGCAGTGGTGCTGGCAAAGAACGCCAATGTGGTGCTGCTGTGCATGGGTCTGGACGAGATCAAAGAGAGCGAGGGCATCGACCGCGCCGACATGAAGCTGGCAGAGAACCAGCTGGAACTGCTGGCGGCTGTGGCGGCGGCAAACCCCAACGTGGTGGTGCTGCTGAGCGCGGGCTCCTCGCTGGAAAGCGGTTGGGTCAAGGACTGCAAGGCGCTGGTCTACGGCTGCCTGGGCGGTCAGGCCGGTGCGGGCGCACTGGTCGAGGTGCTGACCGGTGCGCAGAACCCCTGCGGCAAGCTGGCGGAGACTTGGGCACGCAGCTACGCCGATACCCCCGCAAAGGCGCATTTCGGCGGCGACGGCCCCACCGTGGAGTACCGCGAGGGGCTGTATGTGGGCTACCGCTACTACGACACTGCCGGTGTGCCCACTGCCTTCCCCTTCGGCTACGGCCTGAGCTATACCAGCTTTGCGTACAGTGACCTGAAAGCAGACGAAAACGGCGTGACCCTGACTGTCACCAACACCGGCAGCTGTGCAGGTGCCGAGGTGGTGCAGCTTTATGTGGCAAAGCCGGATGCAACGATTTTCCGCCCCGTCAAGGAGCTGAAGGGCTTTACCAAGGTGCAGCTGGAAGCCGGCGAGAGCAAGACCGTCACCATCCCGCTGGACGACAAGGCCTTCCGCTACTGGAACGTCAAGACCGACCGCTGGGAGGTGGAAGGCGGCAGCTATCAGCTGCTGGTGGGCGCTTCCAGCGCCGATATCCGTCTGACTGCCGCCGTCACGGTGGCGGGCACCGGCGCACCCGACCCCTATGCGGGCAAAGACCTTGCCCATTACCGCACCGCACAGGTGCAGAATGTGCCGGACGCGGAGTTTGAAGCGCTGCTGGGCCGTCCCATCCCGGAGAACAAGGTACACATCGACCGCAACATGACGCTGGGCGAGATGGGACACGGACGCAGCCCCATCGGCTGGCTGGCAGCTGCCGTGCTGGGCACCCTGCTGCGCCGCAGCATCAAAAAGGGCAAGCCTGACCTGAATATCCTGTTCCAGTACAATATGCCCCTGCGTGCGCTGGCCAAAATGACCAACGGCGCTATCAGCATGGGCATGGTGGACGGCATTGTGATGGAGCTGCAGGGCTTCTGGATCATCGGCCTTGTGCGGGTGATCGTGGAGGCCGTGAAGAACCTCGTGCTGAACAGCCGCATGGAAGAGCGTCTGAAAAACAGCTGAAAGGAAGCAGGCTATGAATTTCTGGAATAACTTTGCGGCAAAGCACCCCGCCGCTGCCAAGTGGGTGCGCGAGGGCGGCCTGTTCGTCATCGTGTCCAACCTCATCACCGTGTTCAAGTACCTGCTGCTGCAATTTCTGCCTAAGGCCTTTGCAAGCCTGCCGGTGGTGGACTTCGGCTGGCCGGGCATCGACATCACCCTCTTCG
>ENA-OUQK01000959-OUQK01000959.1-human-gut-metagenome-genome-assembly--contig:-NODE-959-length-15969-cov-6.291316_pt1 | contig 15969 bp, 19 predicted proteins | sample MGYA00237954_ERZ548842 | MGnify/ENA primary metagenome ERZ548842 (study PRJEB26490, sample SAMN05194704) | human gut metagenome | biome: terrestrial biome; feature: human-associated habitat; material... | reverse complement strand
CTGGAATCCCCCAGACCGTGCCAATGCGGATAGCACCGGGGACGCGCCCCTCGCCGCACAAAATCTGAATACGGCGGGTGGAGATACCCCAGCGTTCGGCGGTTTGCGTGATAGATAAATACTTCATGGGCAGTACTCCTGTTGCAGTTCATCCCTGCGTCTGCTTATAAAATCATAGTATAATTATAATCGTCAAAGCGAATAAAAGCAAGGGCTTTCTGAAAAGTTCAGGAAGTATTTTCAACTCAAAAATCAAGGGTTTGGGGCTTCCCAAAAAATCAAAATGAGCGTATCGGCTGCATAGCTGAACCGCTCATTTTTCCGGTGTGTACGGACACCGGATGTGCTTGCTACTCTCTCAAATCTCATATCCGCAGATACACCGCGCTCCCGCTTTTGCAAAAGCAGGAGCGCATATTTTTTGAAAATTTTTCATTTCGATACCTGCGTTTTGAATTAAAAATGTCCGTTGTATTGTGAAAGGAGTGTTTCAATATGCCAGACCGCACGCGACCCATCCGCAAGGAAATCTGCCTGAACGAGCAGGAACTGAATCTCATCCAGCACAAAATGCGCCAGTTGGGGACGCACAACTTCGGCGCTTACGCCCGGAAGATGTTGATCGACGGATACATCATCAAGGTAGACTACACCGAGCAGAAAAAGTTGGCTGCCGCTGTCAGCAGAGTCGCCTCGAACATCAACCAGATTTGTCGCCGCATCAACAGCACCGGGCATTTCTACGATGCCGACATTGCCGAGCTGAAAGAACGGATGGCTGACGTATGGGAGCTGCTGAAAGTACAGCAGAGAAACGAATTGTAATTCGGGAAAGGAGTACAGATATGCCGCGCATGAGCAAATCAAAAAAGCTGGAATGGTCGTTCTTCCTGAATGACCGGGGACGCAAGGCGTACAACACGCTCTGCCGCCGCTGCGTCCACGATTGCAAGCAGAGCTTCCGGGCGGTTGTCGTTATTTGCCCGCATTATCAGTCGAAACGCTCCAAGGCGGGGCGCACCGCCTCGCTTCCGAGGGGACCAACGGACAAGCCGCCATAGCAGCCGTATCACACCAGACCAGAGAGGATGTGATGAAAAATCTATTTCAAATTGAACACCGCATTGCCGCCGTTCATTCCCTTGCCGCGCTTCATGCTGGCGGGCGAATATTCCATCAACGCCAAGCTGCTATATGGGCTTCTGCTCAACCGCACCATGCTTTCCCAGAAAAGCGGCTGGGTGTCCGAGGACGGAAATGTGTATGTGATCTACACAATCAAGCAGATGGCGAACGATCTTGACCGGAGTGAGCGGACGGTCAAGACCGCCCTGCGGGAGCTGGAAAATGCCGGGCTGATCACCCGCGTCCGTCAGGGCTGGAATCAGGCGAACCGCATCTTTCTGCAAATCCCGGACAGGGTGCAGGTTTCTTCCCGTCCAGAAGGCAATATCTGCCCAATGGATGTGCAGGATTCTTCCCCTTGCATGGGGCAGAATTTGCCCGCAAGTAATACTGATACAGAGTATAAAGAACATAGTAAGACCGAAAGAGTAGAGAGTACGCGCCGCCGATATGGAGAATTTCAAAATGTTTTCTTATCAGGCGAGGAATGTTCCCGGTTGGAAACGGCTTATCCCGGCAAAGCTGCCGAATACATTGAGCGGCTGTCCCGGTACATGGCTTCCAACGACAGGCACTACGCCAACCATTACGCCACCATCAAGAAGTGGTTGGACGAGGACAGCAAGGGCATAAGCGCGAAAAACTACACCTACGACGATAACGAGGGAGAGTGTCTATGAATCCGATTTTTACGAAAATGGTTGATGCCGTTGAAGCGACTAATGCCGCACCTGACGATTACATCAATTCTGCCGATGGGCTGAAATACTGCGGCAAGTGTCATACGCCGAAAGAAGCGTTTTTTCCCGCAGACCTTCAGGCACAGGGCTTTACCAAGCACCCGGTGATGTGCAAGTGCGCTGACGAGCGCCGCGAACGGGAAGAAGCAAAGCGCCGGGAATATGAGCGAATGTCCTATATGACGATACTCCGCAGCGAGGCGTTCCGCGATATGCCCGCCGCTGGCTGGCGGTTTGAGTCAGCCGCAGTTACAACGCCCCAGCTTGCAAAGGCGAGGGGCTACGCGCAGAACTGGGACGAGTTCAAAAAAGCAGGGATCGGGCTGCTCCTGTTCGGGAATGTCGGCACGGGAAAGTCCTATGCCGCTGGCTGTATTGCCAACGCTCTGATTGACCGTCTGGAGTCTGTCCTCTTTGTGGGAATGTCCGATGTGGTCAACCGTATGCAGGGTAATTTCGACACGGACCGTGACCACTACATGAAATCGCTTATGCGCCCTGACCTCCTCATTCTGGATGATTTGGGTGCAGAGCGTAACACCAGCTTCGGTAAGGAGCGAGTGTTCGATGTGGTTGACAAACGGCTGCTGACCGGCAAGCCAATGATCGTCACGACCAATATTCCACTTTCCGTTATGAAGCAAGCTGCCGATCTGGATGACCGCCGCATTTTTGACCGCATCTTAGAGGTCTGCGTCCCGATCATGTTCGATGGAGACAGCTTCCGCAAAAGCACCGCTGCCGACAATCTGAAAAGGGCGGCTCGTCTGCTCGGCTGATAAACCCAAGAAAGGAGCTTTTACATGGAGAATTGCATCGGCACCGTTCCGATCCATCTGAAAATGACACTGACCACCAAGGAGGCGGCAGAATACAGCAACATCGGCATCAACAAGATCGACAGTATGCTGAGGACGCCCAACTGTCCGTTCGTGCTTTTCGTCGGCACAAAGAAACTGGTCAAGCGAAAGGAGTTTGAACAGTTCATCAGTGAAAAACTGGTGATATAAGTGGCTTCGGAAGATTTGCAAATAAGTGGAGAGTTTTTTTCACACGATGGCTTGAGAAGAGGGACGTTATATGCTATAGTTTATGTGTAGTAGTGTGTCCTTTTTCGCAAGCGCGGAAAGGATACAATCTATGGGTAAGAATCTAAAAGGCAAAGAATGTGGTAAGGGTATCTGCCAGAGAAAGGACGGTTTATATTACGCACGGTTCGTAGATAAGACAGGAAAGCGGCATGAGAAGTATCTTCCGACGCTCCCCGAAGCTCGCAACTGGATTGAAGAATCAAAATACGCCGATGCGCACGAGGATGTTTTCGTAGCCACCGATACGACGGTGGATCAATGGTTTGATTTCTGGATTGAGAATATTGTGGGTGATTTAGCCCCTAATACGCTCCGCAATTATCGGGAGCGGTATGTCCACAATATTCAGCCTGTTATGGGCAAAATGATGATTGCCAACGTCAAGCCGATGCACTGCAAAAAGGTGTTCATACAGATGGATGCTGACTATGCGGGTTCCACCATCCGTCAAGCCTATATCACAATGGGTACGATGTTCAAGGCTGCGAAGATGAATGACCTGATTGCCAAGCACCCAATGGACGGTGTGCGGTTTACAAAGCCGGTTCGTGCGACAGACGATATTAAGTTCCTCACCCGTGACGAGCAGCGCGTGTTTCTTGAAACAGCGAAACGCTCCCGCAACTACAACCAATACGCGCTGATCCTTGAAACCGGTTTGCGTACCGGCGAGATGATCGGGTTGACGTGGGACGCGATTGACTTTGAAAAGCGCACGCTCACGGTCAACAAAACATTGGAGTTTCGACACGGTGAACAGTATTGGCGTGCGGGTCCTCCGAAAACGCAGCACAGCTACCGCACAATACCGTTGACAGATCGGGCTTATGAAATCCTCAAAGGTATTTGGGATAACCGCCCGGAGCGAAAGGAGTCACCGACGCTGGACAAAACGCTTGAGTACATAGACAGACGTACAGGCGTTTCTTCTCGGCTTGTCATGCGTGATCTTGTTTTTATCAACTGGCGAACAGGAGAGCCAGCGAAGAACAGTTCCTATGATACCCACTTATATAAGCTCTGCGATGAAGCAGGGATCAAACACTTTTGTATGCACGCCCTGCGACATACCTATGCTACAAGAGCAATCGAAAGCGGTATGCAGCCGAAGGTGCTGCAAAAGCTGCTGGGTCATGCCAGCATCAAAACAACAATGGATCGGTATGTTCATGTGACTGCCGAATCGCTGGATTATGCCATCAAGCAATTTCAGCAAAATGGTGTAGTCTGATAAAATCCAATAAAGCCAAATGCGGAAATGGTGTAAAAATGGTGTAACAGCCAAGACACCAAACGCTGAAACCCCTTGAAAATCAAGGAAAATCGAAGGAGAATGAGTACAAATGAAATTAGGTATCGTGGGGAATGCGGGCAACAAAGTATCTCAATAAATGCCGATATATCTCCATATTCTGCCGGATTGAAAACTTTCTGCTCCACATGACTTCATGTAAATCAATGTAACTCCCCGGCAAAAGGGTGAGTAAAAGGTGAGTAAAAATAACGAGACGAACCATGTAACACAAAATGGTCTGCTGCTTTTTCGGCGGCAGGCCATTTGCTGTAATATCATGCCCGTAAGTGTCCGGCGTGCTCTGCACGGTGATGATGGACACGGGCAGCGGGAATATGCCGCGTGGAAAGCGAAGCAGCAGGCCAAGCGGGAACAATAGACAGCAAAACGTAGGGGACGGAAATCACCCCCGCCACAAACTGGTAATTGCAGAGAGGTGTGGCAACATAGACGGCCACACCTCTCATAATGGAATTAGCCTACTATAAGCTGCCAATAGACTATTCCTTGACACTCCCCACGGCTAAAGCCGGGGGATTCTTGGTTCGACGATTACAACCTCCGCTGTAAACACAAATTTTAACCGATGGATTCATAATCGCCAAAAACCTGAACACACCAGAAGTATCCATTGGCATCAATAGCAACACCAACGCCAATATTGTCAGCAGTTGCATCAATCATAGCCTGAAAATGCACATCCGAGTTCACCCAATTAGTTACGGATTCTTTTGCAACAGTCGAACGATTGCTGCTTGTAGAACCGGTGAGATTAGTCATAGAGCCATAGGTCATGCCCGCTTTCTTACGGCAGTCCCGTTCAACCTGGCTATTATGTCCATTCCACCCATCACCGGACATCGCATAATACTCCGCCGCAGCCTGTGCAGCGTTCATCACGGCGGAATCCGTAGGAAGCTCAGCAACGCCGTTTTCCTTACGAACCTCGTTCGTCAGACGGACAATTTCATTACGGATATCCATATTGGCATTGAAGTCAACAGAGTTATAGTCGAACTCGCCACCCTGATTGCCAGTGCCGCCGGGGTTAGTAGAGGTGCCGCTGGGCGTCGTAATGGCGACGGAGCAGGTAGAACCACCGACGCGGATAACGACGGTGCTGAGCGTACCATTCGTTTCATCGGACTTGAACAGGCTCACAACCATAGTGCCAGCCTTGTAACCCTCGACCATGACGCTGCTGGAATCCACATCAATCCCGACAAAGCCAATGTCGGTCGTATGGTTATAAAAACCATTGCAGTCCTTGATATTGACGCCAAGGATTTTGCCGGAGCTATCGGACACCTTAAAGTAAACCTTCTGGCCAACGGGAGCATTGACCTCAAAGTAGGAGCCGAGAGCACCAACAGCCTTAGACTTGTACTCGGCAGTTACATCAGCGCCGGTATAGGTCTTGGTCGTACCGTCGGGCTTCGCAGGAGTCTCGGTGGAGGGATTGGTTTCCGTGCCGCCGGAAGCGAACTTATTCTCGTAGCGATAGAGCATCACGACGGCCTGTGCGCGGGTCAGGGTGGAGTCAGGGGAGAAGTGGGTCTTATCCACGCCATTGACAATGCCGTTGGCATATGCCCAGTTGATAGCGGTGAGAAGCTCGGAGGACAGGCCCTTTACATCGCTGAAAGGAGCGGCAGAGGCGGTCTTGCGGTCAACGCTCTTGTATCCGGCGTAGTTGTAGACCATCGCGCAGAACTCCGCACGGCTGATAGGCGTATCGCCGAGGAACTGACTTGAACCGGAGACGGTGGAGATCAGGATGTTATTCTTCTGCGCCCAGCTTGCAGCGTTCGCGTAGTACGCGGTAGACTTCACATCGGAGAAGGAGGAAGCACCGCTCACGGCAGGCTCACCGGCATAGCGGTAAAGAATGGCGGTCATCTGGCCGCGCAAGGTCTTGTTGTTGGGGCTGAAGGTCGTGGAGGTCGTGCCGTTCACGATCTTTTTGTTTACCGCCCATGTGATTTCCTTGGAGGCCCAGAAGGAATCCGGGACATCCGTAAAGAGCGCCGCAGACGCGGACACGCAGCAGATCGAGATTGCCATGCAGAGGGTGAGCAGGATACAAGTCAGTCTTTTCATACGTTTGCAGTTCCTTTCATTGTGCTGCCGGGGGCAGACCGTCCGGCGAATTTTGGCTCGAAAACTGTCGAAAGCTGTCGATTACCACAGAAAAGTCTAATACGACAAAGCAGGAAGGTCAACCATGAAATACGCAAAATGGCCGACCTTCCTGTTAAGTTTCCGTCAAATTATATTGTCGGTAAATTCAGATGTCAAAACAGAAAAGCGGCCTCTCTTTCACACCTTGACGGATGCTCTGCAAGATGGTCGATAGCAAGGCCGAGTTCAGCGATGTTCCCACCGGAAGCTACTATGCAAATGCGGCGGCATGAGCCGTGAAGAATGGCGTAAAATGGTATCAGTGATGGCCTGTCCGGGCTGGACAATAACTGCAACCGCGCACATTCAAGATTTCCTTGGATGTGCGCGGTTCCTTTTATCCGACTTCGACCATCTGCATCATGCAGTCCCCGCAAAGGATATTGACCTTTTTCGTGGCGCGGACAGACTGCCCGCATTTCGGACAAATCAGCTTGCGGGTGCTGCTGGGGTGTTTGCCGCCCAGTGTGGTGCTGGCTCCTGTCTGGGCTGCTCCCCCGGCGGCTCCCGTGCGGATAAAGGGCGGTAAGCTACTGCGTCCGATTTTGATTTCGTTCCAGTTTTTTGAAAGTGCATATTCAACGAGGTTTTCTCCCGGTGTGGTATTCCAGCCATATTGTCCGCACGGAATGCAAGTCAAGCCGTGGGCTTCGGCAACCGCTTTGAATTTTCCGTTGTGGTACTTCCCTCCCCGGCTGACCTCTTTGATGCTGTTCTCCCGGCAATAGAGATGTACCATCTCATGCAGCATTGTATCCAAAGTTTCTTCGATTGGGTAATTCAACACTTCGGCGGCAATGTTCAGTTCATACGCACCTCCGTCCTTGCGCTGCCAGACCTTGGCAGTGGTACAGTGTCCGTAGGTTCCCGGCTTGCTCTGCACGGTGATGATAGGCACGGGCAGCAGTCCGTCAAAAAAGTCTGTGTTGAGGGCGTTATAAATGTGTTCCAGTTGGCTGACAGCTCGGCTCATTTTCGTGGTTTCTTTCATCGGTGACGTTCCTCCCATTCTGTGAGTTCGCGAAGCGGGCGCCCGCTCGCTTCGCTTTCGTCACCAGCAGCCCTATTCTTTGTAGCTGTCAATACTGTCGAAGACACTTGCACAACTTTTTTCAAAAAGTTGCGGTATTGACAGCTATGAAGAATAGGGGTAATGCACAAGGTGACAGTCAGCACTTGACTGTCACCTGTTCTCATTTTTTCACTTTTTTCAAATTATTTCGGAAGCCCGCCAATATTTCTGTGGCCGCATCTTCTGTTATCCTTCCAGCGACCATGTCAGCTTTCAGCTTTTCCCACAGCTCTCTTGCTTCGTGTTCCGCAGCAAAGATTTCGTCTTTGGTCTGGGTCAAATAAGACTGTTCCTTGCGCTTGCGTAACATATTGCGGATTTTTTCATATTCTTTGTAGCACTCACTCTGTCTCCTGTAGCTGACCCTGATATTCTCAAATTTCCTTGCGCATTCTTTGCTACAGTAAACTTCTCTGTAATCAAACTGAGGACTAAAAAATTTTCCGCAAATCTTACAACGCTTGATATTGATATTTTGCGATACATAATAATCTAAAATTGAAAAACAAAGTCCTATCAAATTTTCGCAGGTATATGCAGCAAAGCTATCTTTCCGCTTGATTACCCAATCAATGTACTGTTCATATTGGGCTGCATCGTTCCATATAGCCATAGATTTATTGACGTGGAGAACATATGATTCTAAGGGAGACAGCATCTGCGAATCGACTTTTTCATCATGCGGAAGCCAGCGGGAGATATCACTCAGAATTTCCCTATATTTGCTGTATTTAAGGCTTCGTCCCCTATCTGACGATAGAACATTGAGCAAGGCAGATAAAAACGCAAAATCATTCTGGTAGTTTTCAAGGGCGTTTACTACGATCCCGTCTTGCACAGTATTTATATTGATTTCAGCAACGGCGCTGCTTAGATAAGCGTAGGCTTCATTCAACAATTCAATATGCTTGCTTATATTTGAATGAGGAAGCGGCCAAACGTCCACTTCTTCTAAATTGTCACCACACAAGTCTTTATTAGGACACCTTTCACACAATCCTTCCTCCATACTCCACATTTCTTCAAAAGAATATGGGCATTTGACGTGGCTTGTAACGATAATCTTGGGGTTTAATCTGATTTCGACACTATCCTTTTGCATGAGAGTTGTAGCTTTAGCAGCAATCTTCTCCTCAAATATATCCAGTTGATTAGTTTTATCCACGATATCTGTCCTCGTTTCTTTTCTATTTCCGAACATACAGCCGGATTGCAAGTTGTGAAAAAGTGTTGTAAAATCGGATCATGAAAAATCTGTACCCTAACTATAGTAAAATGTCGGACAGATTTCAAGCCCAAAATATAAAAATAACAGGAGGTTCAAAAAATGAAAGGACTCGGACAGTTCCGGCAATTTGACTGGGCAGGTTTTTCTGCCGGAAAAGCATATCAGGTGGTCGGCGTTTCGGATTGGCTGGACCGCGACACAGGCAAGCGGCTGGGCAAGCGTGTTGACGTGGTTATTACTTCCGACAACACACAGTATGAGCATCGCAATGGCGAGCAGTTCACCAATTTGTACCAACGCTTAACCTTCAAAATTGAGGGGAGTGCGGCAGTTGATGTAGCCATTGGCGATATCGTGATTCCGGTGGATGCTGTAGCTCGTTGCTATGGCGAATACAGCAATCAACTCTCAATTGTATGCAAAGGCGTCCAGACCGTTCCCACCCAGCATGCCATGCCGAAAGCCAAGGTATAAAATATGTATTATCGATCCGATGCTTCCCGGCTCCGCTTTGCTCCGCTTTACGTCCGGTTGGCGATAATTGGAGTGATTCCACTTTCCTGCGGAATAATCTTTTCCATATATTCAGGACTCATTTCCCCCGTTCCGGGGGAAATAGGTCCTTTCGGTGAACTTCAACAAGAGATAGCGTTGCTGGCGAATATCGCTTATGTCATATGCACCGCTGCGGCAATTTACTTAATTGCGCTTGCAGTAATAGGCTATTTGCTCCAGACCGACACAATGCGGATCGGTACGATGATTCGGCAGGCCCTGTATCAGCCCTCCCATGGAAATCCGCTGCACCTGCGGGATGGGGACCTGCTCCCAAAAGTCAGTTGCTGGTGCATTAGTTCAGGGTTATATGGTTTGACGATCAGTGCGCAGCAGAGTGTATCTGTGGACGTGCTCATTGCTGCGGCCCCGACCATCTCGGCAGCCCTAAATCGAAAGTACCAACAGTATGCCGTAGTACAGGTGGATGCTGATATAGCGTTTAGGTCTGTAACCTTCATCATTGAGGACGTGCTAGCTGACCGTTCCATTACCTTCACTTCTGCTGGTGCAATGTTGCCGGAATCCCCCACGATTCTCCGCGTAGATCAGACCACATGTATCGACCTGACAACATCGGGGTCGATCTTGGTCGCGGGCAAAACGCGCAGCGGTAAGACGACCGGCGTGATTGCTCTTCTGATACAGGTGCTATCCTATGGGCCGGATGATTTTGGCAGCACCATCACAATTGTTGATCCCAAATGTGCCGAACTGTCCCGCCTGCCGTTCACGGTTACACTAGATGATGACGGGGAAGCTACCGGAATTCTGGATGCCCTTAAGGCATATGTGGCAATTATCACGCGGCGCCAGAAATTCTTGAATGACCTGTCCGAGCAGACAGGCGATGCTGTTAAGTGGTGGGACGCAGATTTTCATCCATCGTTTCTTTTTTTGGATGAATATGTCTCATGTCGCGCAGTCTTGCCTAAAAAGGCAGCCAAGGACAGTGATTACTGCTTGGACACGTTTGATGGCTTGATTAAGCGCATTGTCACGACCGGTGCCTCTGCTGGGTGCTATATAATAATCAGTATCGCGGAAGCCAGTGTGCAGGAGGGCGGTCTACCCGCCATGCTCCGCTCTGCAATGTCCACTAAGATTTTGTTTCGGCCAACGCGAGCGGAAGGGCTGCTGATGTGGGACGCAGAAAAGCTGGACAGCTTTGTTGGCGATAGAGTATATCAACAAGGAGATGCGTGGTTTTCCAGCACAGATGGTGTCCACGATGCGGTATCATTCGTACATTTTCCCCATATGCAATTTCCGGTATATAAAGAGCTGGGGCAGCTTTTGCAGGAGTATTACGATTAACCACGCTGCCGGGGGCGCAGCCCAGAGGCAGTGTGGCGTGTGTCAAATAGTTGAATAATCCAGCCGTAGCGCGGCTACTGGGCTTGTTGATAGTAGCCGCGCTATTATGCCAAAATGCCAAAATCTTGATAATAGGACTGTAAATATGAGCAAAAGAAAGATAAATGGTCCATGCGGACAGAGAAATAGACCCTATAACTTTATGCTGGCGCAACAAGTAGAGTATCTTAATCCACCATATGATTCGCTGGATAAGTTATTTGCGCGACTGAACGAAATTGGCGCGGAAAGATACGCTGGCATCCTGCATGATAAAGATTCAAGGGAAAAACCACACATTCATGTATTCATGCATTTTGCAAATGGCCGTGAGGTCGTCGCAATTGCTAAAAAGCTAAATATTGCACCGCAGTATATAGAGAAATGGGACGATGGTATTGACAACGGATTTGCTTATCTAATTCACCGAACGCCAAAAGCAAAGAATGATTACCAATATTCACCACACGAAGTAATTGCCAATTTTAGCTATATTGATTGGCTCGGTGAATATGAGACAAGGAAGCAGGAAAAGGGAAAAAGTATTCCTTATGGAGGTAATGACATAAACCATCTGTTGAACTGCCTCTATATTGGTGCTATGACCCGTGAGGATGTGGAAAAGCAATTATCCGGCAGTCAATACGCAAGGCATCACAAGAAAATTGATGATGTGTGCGCCAAGCGGCTGCAAAAACTTGCGGAAGAGAGAACTGCCGAACGAAGGGCTAAAGGCGAAAAGGTAAAAGTTATCTGGATTTATGGTGCAGCTGGTACAGGGAAAACTCGGTTTGCAAAGGAGCAAGCCGCAAAACAGTCCGAAAGCTGCTACATTACAGGCAGCAGCCGGGACCCATTTCAGCGATACGCCGGAGAAGATATAGTTATCTACGATGAAGCCAGACCGGGAGACATCCCATTTTCAGACCTTTTGAAGCTGCTGGACCCATACGGCGAAGATGTAGCGGCTCCCAGCCGTTACTACGACAAAGCAATTTGCGCTGGGACATTTTATGTCACTTCTCCATATTCGCCGTGGGATTACTACAAAAAAACCATGGGTGAAGGCTGGATATTTCAGCCAGACAAGTATGAACAGCTTCTCCGCAGATTAACATTGGTGATCAGGATGACGGAGAAAAGCATTCAACCTGTTCAATACGATATGCGGAAACAAGAATTTCTCTCCATCTCTGGAACCTCGCGAAAAAATACATACTGCCAGGAGCAAAAGGATGATCAGAATGAAGCCGTGGATTTATTCAACTCTTTCTTCGAGGGTTCAGTTCCTAATGCGCCAGAAGGTGGAGACCTGTGTAAGCAAGTGAGGATTTTCTAATGAGTCAGGAAGTACCTATCCCCGAAAAACTGCTCCTTACGATCAAGGAAGCTGCTATATATTCTAACATCGGCATCAATCGCATTGATTCGATGCTGCGAGAAGACGGATGCCCGTTTGTTCTTTTTGTTGGCAGTAAGAAGCTGGTAAAAAGGCGAGAGTTTGAAGCCTATCTTGCGGAGCGGTTTGCAGTTTAGCAGTTTAACAGACATGCCCTGCTGCCTTGGTGCGACAGGGCATGTCTCATATTTCGGATAATTAGAAAATGCTTTTTATCTATTGAGAAAATGAAGTTACCATGATACAATTACTAAGTTACATGGCTCGTTTTCTCGTTGGTCGAGAGGAGCCAAATATATGGGAAAGAGTTTGAAAGGAAAAGAACTGGGCAAGGGTATAGGTCAGAGGAAAGATGGCCTTTACTATGCGCGATGCACAAATAAATCTGGACAGCGTTTGGAAAAGTGCTTCCAAGACCTCAAAGAAGCACGGAACTGGCAGAAGGAACAGCAGTATCGGCAAGTACACCCAGAAATAAAATCTGCGCCGCCCAAAATGACGGTGAACGAGTGGTTTGACTTTTGGCAAACCAATTTGCTCACTGGGCTGGCACCGAACACGGTGAGAAACTATCGTGAACGCTATGAAAAAAACGCAAAGGCACTATTAGGCAAACTCCTGCTAACAGAAGTAAGGCCGATGCATTGCAAAGCTGTCTTCAACGGTATGACCGGGACTTATGCGGGTTCGACCATTCGTCAGGCATATATCGCACTGGGTTCCATGTTCAAGGCTGCAAAGGAAAACGGACTGATTGAAAAACATCCGATGGATGGTGTTCGTTTTGATAGTCCGATAAAAGCGGTAGACGAGATTCATTTCCTGACGGTCAGCGAACAGAAAGCGTTCTTGGAAGTCGCAAAACACTCTCACAATTATGCACAGTACGCTCTGATTTTGGAAACGGGTCTGCGTACCGGTGAGGTGATTGGGCTGACATGGGATGCGATAGACTGGGAAAACCATACTCTGACAGTCAATAAGACGATGGAGTTTCGCCACAAGCAGCATGAATGGCGAGCGGGACCACCTAAGACAAAAAAGAGTTACCGCACAATCCCGTTGACGGATACCGCCTATCAAATCCTGCGTGACCTCTACTTAGGATGTGAGTACCGCAAAGAGGCTCCGGAATTGGATAAGGTGCTGACCTACATTGACTGTCGGACAGCCAAGCAAGCAAAGCTGCATATGCGTGATTTGGTGTTCATCAATTACCGAACCGGAATGCCAGCTAAGAACAGCAGCTATGATACGCACCTATACAAGCTATGCGATAAGGCAGGAATAGAGCATTTCTGTATGCACGCGCTACGGCACACCTATGCTACCCGCGCCATTGAAAGCAGGATGCAGCCGAAGGTGCTGCAAAAGCTGTTGGGTCATGCCAGCATCAAGACGACGATGGACCGTTATGTTCATGTGACAGATGATTCAATGTTCCAAGCTGTGCGTCAATTCCAGAATGCCCAAACCGCTTAATTGTGAGCAAAAGGGTGAGTAAAAGGTGAGTAAATCACTAAGCAGGAAGTTAATATTTGAAGGAAAGTTCTTAAAATGTGCATTTTACGCGAAAAACAGTGCTTTTCTTCTTGAAAAATAAAGGAGAAGAATTAGAGATGAAATTAGGTATCGTCGGACTGCCGAATGTCGGCAAGTCCACTCTCTTCAACGCGATCACCAACGCGGGCGCGGAAAGCGCCAACTACCCCTTCTGCACCATCGAGCCGAACGTCGGCATGGTGGCCGTTCCCGACGAGCGCCTCGATAAGCTCGCCGAGATGTACCACCCCAAGAAGAAGACTCCCGCCGTCATCGAATTTGTCGACATCGCGGGTCTTGTCAAGGGCGCGAGCCAGGGTGCGGGTCTCGGCAACAAGTTCCTTGAGAACATCCGCCGCACGGACGCCATCGTGCACGTTGTGCGCTGCTTCGACGATGAAAATATCATGCATGTCGTGGCCGACGCGAGCACGAACGTCCCCGTCGACCCCCTGGGCGACATTGAGACCATCGACCTGGAGCTCATCATGGCAGACCTTGAGATGGTCAACCGCCGCGTCGAAAAGGCGACGAAGATGGCCAAGGGCGACAAGAAGTTCCTGCACGAGGTCGAGCTCTTCTCTGCTCTTGCCAAGCACCTCGACGCGGGCAAGAGCGCGCGCACGTTCGAGGTTTCGTCCGACGACGCTGAGCTCATCGCGACCGCCGATCTTTTGAGCCTCAAGCCCATCATCTACGCCGCGAACATGGACGAGGACGGCTTTGCGAATCAGGACGGCAACCAGTATCTCCAGCAGGTCAAGGAGCTCGCCGACCGCGAGGGCGCGCAGGTGCTGCCGATCTGCGCCAAGCTCGAGCAGGATATTGCCGAGCTGGACGGCGAGGACCGCGCGATGTTCCTCGAGGAGCTCGGCATTCAGGAGTCCGGCCTCGACCGCCTGATCAAGTGCTCCTACGCGCTGCTCGGCCTCATCTCGTTCCTGACCTACGGCGAGGACGAGTGCCGCGCCTGGACCATCAAAAACGGCACCAAGGCCCCGCAGGCCGCGGGCAAGATCCACTCCGACATCGAGCGCGGCTTCATCCGCGCCGAGACGATCAACTTCAGCGAGATGATCGCCTGCGGCAGCGTCGCCGCCGCCAAGGAGAAGGGGCTGCTGCGCTCCGAGGGCAAGGAGTACGTCGTCAAGGACGGCGACATGATCTACTTCCGCTTCAACGTATAAATATTGAACCTATTAGCTGAATATTCATTTACACCGATGTGGCCGTCCGCATCGGTGTATTTTTTTAAGTCATCGGCCGCGCTACCACGCCGCTACCACGAATTTCCCCAGCGGCAGCGCGCTTTTGCGGCGCTTTCCGTTTTTTATTTGCTACCAAATCGCTACCTCAAAAACCCGCAAAGCCTTGGCTTAACAGTGATAAGGAACTAATTTACTTATCAACTGTTAGCTGACGGTTTCCGGGGTGCATACGGACAAATCCCGTCTGATTTCTAACAGGAAGTCAGACGGGATTTTCGCTTTATATTACGAATTATGGAGGACATACCATGAAAACCTTAATATCTTGTGCCTACAATATGGATAATTGCTGTGTGGAACTGAAATTCAGCGACGGCAGTATGATTGCGATTGACACTATCGCCGTTGAGAACGAGATTGCTGACAATATGTATCAGCGGTCAGAGCTGGATTATTTGATCTACAACGCTCCTTTGGAGTATGCAGACCTTATCTTGAACGGCGATCCCGAAACCTATTTGAAAACTGTAACAGAATACAAGCCTTTGGATAGCTGACAACACGCTGCCCGCAGGAGAAAATCCTGCGGGCGTTTTTCTGTTTATATTATTTTCCTCCGCTGGATCTCAATTTAGGAAAGAAGATGACAATCTTGAAGCCCTTTCCCCACTGGGAAGCTGCTTCCAGATGAAGATTTAGATCGTCGGCCATCTTCTTAACCAGGTAAAGTCCCATACCGGTAGCCTTCTTTCTGCTGTCAGTAGAATCCCCGGTAAAGCCCTTTTGAAAAATGTACGGCAGATTATATTTTTTTACGCCAATGCCGTTATCTTCAACAGAAAGGATATCTGCAGTCTCCGAATGTATCACGGAAATTGTAAGCATGGGACTATCGCTGCTATATTTGATGGCATTGCTAACGATTTGTCCCAACATAAACTGAAGTCCTCTACGGTCTGTATAGACTGTTTCAGATTGCAGTTTGTTGAGAATGACAAAATGCTTCTCTTCAAGAAGTGGGGCATAGTCCTCCAGAACTTCACCCAAGCAGTCATTCAAATTGACATCCTCAAATCGGTAATCCTTTGTACTGCTCTTCAACCGGGCATAGTACAGCATCTGCGTGACATCCTCCTGAAGCTGACTGCGGACATAATCCAGCTTTGCTTGCAGGGAAG